>JABUBN010000020.1_pt1 | contig 55643 bp, 3 predicted proteins | sample 7240341 | NCBI WGS metagenome assembly JABUBN01 (sample SAMN07256345, study PRJNA390944) | subsurface metagenome | isolation source: Methane hydrate marine sediment | place: Pacific Ocean: Eastern North Pacific, ODP site | reverse complement strand
GACAAGGCACCAGCTGTAAATATTTATGGTGTGGAGAATAAACGCGCATATGATAAGAACCTGAAAGCCTTTGACGAAGGTATCTCCTCAGGAGAGAAAGTGAGGAATTACCTCCAGAAAGTTCAAGAAGAGATCAACCCACTGAAAGCCCGCCTGTATAATAAGAAGTTGAAAGAGTTAGAATCGAAGATAGAAGGCTACCAGAAGAAGAAAATCTCACTCAGTCAATACTCCCAATACCTCCATCATCTCCTGGATAGTTCTCCTCTCCCCTTAGGGGAGAGGGTTAGGGTGAGGGGGAAATACCCTAATTTCGAACTGTTTGTCGAGGCCTCTAAATTTGAGAATAAGATAGACTTCTCCAGGGTAGATACTGAGAGGTCAAAATACATAAAAGAGCTGAGCAAGAAATTGACTAACGATGAACTATCCGACCTTCTGATTATGAGCCTTGACTATAGATTAGGGAAGGTGACATCAGGAGAATACTATACTTATCTCCAGTCTCTCTCCTCCAGGATGGGAAAGGGAGTAAGGTCACAAGACCCCAGAATACTGACTGAGCTTGTGACTTCAAAGGAAGGTAAAAATGAGTATCCCAACCTGAACTTATATATCAAGTACAACAAACTCTACGACAGGATAGACCAGAATAAGTTATTCTCAGAGATTACTGAGCTAGAAGAAGAAGTTAAAGAGAAACTATGTGAGAGCGAAGAGGAGAGGGAATTAGTAAAGCTCTCCAGGATGCTTGGTGTTTTACAGGACCTCACAAGTCTCAAGATTTCCAATGAAGACCTCGCCTATTATTATAAACACCGTAATGAGATAACTCCAGGGATGTTCTCTGATTTCATAACCGTACACAAGTTGGGGGTTGATACACTGGCAAATCAGGGTGGCCGGCCGAAAGGGGATATGGCTCAAGAGCGAAGCTCTGCTAAAGCGGTAGTCGCAGGCTTGAGCCTGCGTCTGGCCACCCTATCAAAATTTGAGGGATTCTACAGGATAGCTTTAAACAGGAACAAATCTTTAGTGGATAACACCATTTCCCGGATGGAAAAAGAAGGAGTGAAAGTTGCCGTTCTCATTGCTGGAGGTTTCCATACGCCAGGGATTACAGAACTTTTGCGTGATAGGAATATGTCCTATGTAGTGGTTACTCCGCGACTGGGAGAGAACTATTCCTCTGATTTGGAACCCTCTCCAAGGAAGAGGAGGTCGAACCTGGAGAAAGCCATAGCGGGTATTGTAGGGGCAATAAGGGCAGCGAGTATATTTAGAGACTCATCGTTCCAGAGATACGCCGTGATTTGCCTTGGGGCGAATCTTACTGTAATTCTCTCCTCTCAATTTAAGCCAGAGGAGATAGAAAGGGCATCCCAACAGCTAATAAGTGATTGGAAGGAAGAACTTCGTGCTAGAGGCAAATCAACAGAAGTGATAGACAGTGTTGAATTTTTGTCTGTAGTATTAACGAGAGAGAATGAGGCATTTGCCTTAGGAGTTGTCAGGATAAAGAATGAGAATCTGCCTTTTGTCTTTCGATATGATGTAGAGGGGGAAAGAGTCCTTGAGATTATCTCTGGTGATGGTTGCAGAGACTTTTTCCTTTCAGGCGCCTTTGACAATATTGTAGAGGTTGAAGTTGCTTTGACTGTTTGGGACAAACTACCAAAACTCTGGCCGCCCTCCGTATTAACCGAGCCAGAAATTAGAACAACCATCTTCGGCAAAGGTGAAAGCAAAGTCGAAAGCGAAGTCGAAGATACTGCACATGAAACCGTTGAAGCTATTGAGGGGTTAAAGCAAGAAGGAATTATGGAAATACAGGAATCGGTTCCATCTTCTTCCTTCGCGTTTATACCCTTCGTATTCTTAGGAGGATTTTTTGACTGGGGTAGTCAAATTTCTCATAATATTATGGAAGAAGTCACGGAACGAATTTCGTCACTCGCTTCGCATCTTCCCAGTGGCGGTCTGCCACTTGAAACAACCCTGTCCGATAAATCAGAAGTCGCGAACCAACTCGCTAATTTATTCCCTCACCATTTCATTCCCATTCTGATAGCCGGCTTTGTTATATTCGGCACGATTATCTACTTTGCCATTCAAAGAAAGGGCAAAATAGTAGAATTTAAGGGAGCAAAAGTCAACCTTAAAGGCTTGGTAGATAGAAGCATAGAAAAAGTTAAAAGTAGCCTTGCAAAGAGCCGAACTCGCCGCATTATGGATGGAATCAAGATGCACTTATCATCCCTCAAAGCCAGATTGACATCTGACCAGCCTCTTTTCGGATCCAAGAAAGAGCCTAGCCCCTCAAAACTTGCGATACTAATGTTCGAGGAGTATTTACACAGTGGAAAAATAAAAAAAGTTTTGGAAGAAGCACATAAAGATGTGAAACTACTTACCGAACTTGCAAAAGATTTAGAAGAAGCAAAAATAGTAATGGATGAAGAGAGTTACAATAAAGTTAGGGAAATTCAAAAGAGAATGAATGGTTACATGGATGAGGCTAATGAAATACAACGTAAATCAGCCATTATTTATGCAGATGTTAGAAAAGAGTATAGCTATTTAGATTGTGATAGAAACCAGGTATCAGATGAACACTATAGAGACTGGGTACGTTTTAAGGAAATAAAATCAAAGGATACTTCCATAAGAGACAGATGGCTACAATTGATGTATTATCATAATACTATGATCGGTAGTCCAGCAGATATTTTAGGCAGAGTGTTAATACAACGTGAAATTGTATACAATATCGCACCTGCCATAGCCTATAGAGGGCAAAAACTTATAAGCTACCTTGAGGAGAAAGATTGGAAGGTAACTCTAGCTGACTTAACAAAGGATTATTACTTTATGCTTGATAACATAAAATTCATGAAAGATATTTTGTCAAGAGTAAAGTTTTTATTTCCATATCTTGATGATGAAGATGTAGAAGTAATAAAACGCTTAGAAAACAAGATTGAAGAAAATACAGAAGAATTTGATAAAGTATGGAAACGTTATCCGCTATCACCACAAATCGGAACAGAGTTAGATAAAAAGTCTTATATACAAAAAAAGGAAAAAAGAGATTTGGCTTTACTTAGTTTAAGGACGCTTGAAAACGTATCCTTTGAATTACGAGGTGGAGAATTATACTTTGTTTTAAGTCCTAGTTTAAAAGATAAAGATAAGGAGGATATACACACCAAAGAATATATAAGATTAATGTTAGAGGCAAGCAAACATGAGATGGAAACACGATTACGGTGCTTCGAAAACACTAAAGATGATGGAGTTGACATAGATATAACTATAAGGGAAGGTGATAAATTTATTGAAGAACAGTTAGAAAAGTTATTGTTAACATTGAGAAGTATTGGAGAACCCGACACTCATGAGTTTGTTAAGGTAAGGAAAACTAAAAAGCAAGAACAGGAAATTAAAGAGATAAGCGAGGATGCCAGAAAGAGAATAGATACTGCAAAAGGAAATGCAATCAGAAGGTTAAAACAAATCTTTTCTCTACCACAATCTACTATAGAATATTTGGAAAGTCTGGAAATAAAAGTTTGGAGAAACCTTTTAAGTTTAGGGAGGAACTGGGATAGGATAATTGACATTGATGATAATGCTTTTGGGAATGATGTTGCTTTGAGTTTAACTATATACCATGAACTTTTACATATCATTCTTAGGCAATATAGGCCACGAGGAAAATTAACTACTGAACAGAAGTTTGCAGAAGAGGTATGGGTAGTCCAGCAAGAACTCGAGTACCTCTTAAGTGACAAATTTACTGATGCACAAAGAGACTCCTACCTTAAATATCTAGAATCCTCCAAACGCATTAACCACGCAGCCTTCCTAGAATTGTACGAAAGATATGCTAACCTCAAAGAGAAAAATGCCTCAGATGAAAAATTGAGACTAGCAATAGCCACCTCTGTAAAACAGGCAATGTTAAGAGACTTAAAATATAGGCCCGACCCAGAATTAGACGAATACTTAAAAGAGGAGTTGGATTTAAGAAAACCCAGAGCCAAAACCACTGTGCTTAAAGGCATACAGGAGATAGTTGAGCTTGTTTCCCAGGAAAGACCAGATGAAGGCCACGCAAAAATAGCAAAAATAATAACTCAGGAAGAGTTTGACCGGAGATTAAAAGCGCTAAAAGCCCAGGAAGAAGACTTTGATAGTGAAGAAGCTCTAGAGTTAGTAAAACAGGCTATATTGGCCAGCGGTCTTACTGGTAAAGCGGTTACCATTTCAGGAGAACAGTATGCCCCTTGGGATGAAGAAATGTGGAAGATGCAGAAGAAGGGTGCTCGTTCAATGCGGCATGGTGCAATAGTACGTATGCCTACTTCAGCAGGTAAATCGTTTGCTTTTAATGGTACCGCAATTCTACGAAGCTTTGCTAACAAGATAAAACGGGAGAAAACCCCATCTGTTAAAAAGGAAGTAACAATTGTTCATACAGAAGAAAATCTGGTTGAGAGAGATGGAACGAAGGGAGGCAAGGTAGGTGCTTATTTTGGCCTGAAGACAGGTTTTGTCGTTTCCCCGGGAGGAAGAAGGCAAGCATATTTTGTTGATGGCAGGGGGAACAAAGAAGAGACTACAGAGCAACAATTGTATGCTGAGGCAGATATTGTTTATCTAAACATCCATAATTTCATACACCGGTTTGAAGATGATGTATTTACTTCACGAAGATCAGAAGACAAAGCGCTCAAGTGGGGAGAGCAGACATACTTTCTTGCATTCGATGAAGGTGATATCCCGCTAAAGCTGCATGTATTTACGCCTTGTGTTATATCAAGCTCAGGTATGTTTGATGAAAATAAATTAATGGAACTCGCCAGACAAAGGTTACGAATGCAGGAGATTGCTGATGAACTGATACACAGGGGCTTGTTAACCAAAGACGGCAAGAATGTTAATAACGCGCTCTGCGAAAGGAATGATGGTTCAGCAACAGTTGTTCTTAGACAGAAAGAAGGAATAACCTGGCTTAAGAAGAAACTCGAATCATTGGACGAATACAAACAGAATAAAGGGACACTTTTTGGATTTGGAGATTTCTACTTATGGCAGGAGTTCGTAGAACTTGCGCTTTCTGCTTACCTTTATTACAACAGACGAGAACATTACGACGTAACTGACTCTGATATTGAAATTATTGATAAAGAAGCCAGTAGTCAGAAACTAAAAGGAAGGCGCTGGAGCTATGGTCTTGATATAGCTATGAGGATAAAAGAGAATCGTCTTAATAATGCTAACCTCCCGCTTGAACCAGAAGAGATGAGCGTTGCTTCAATGGGATTGCCGGAGATATTGAATCCTAAGCTCGAGCTTGTTTCAGGGTTCAGTGCGGCTTCAGCGACTATAGGTCGAGATACGGCAGAAGCATTTGGTTTGGATTTTGTAGACCTGAGGCCAGAGGGTGAGGAAGCAAAACCTCAAAGAACCGATTATGCACAACTATTTTCTGATAAAGATTCGGCAACAAACGCTGCTACTGACATGGTAGCTCAACTTCGTAGAGGTAATTTGACAGATGAAATGAAAAATAAAGGTCTTTCAGAAGTGGGTTCTATACTGGTAAGATGTGAATCGGATAAAAAAGTAAGTGAATTTGTGGATTCACTTCTTCAAACAGATATCGGGAAAGGTAATGTGAGACGTTTAACCCAAGATGGCAGGATTGTAGGAGGCGATGCTGAAGAGAACTTATCAGGTAAGACTGTACAGGATTTACAAAAGATGGCTGGAGATGATTCTATCGATAGCGTTATTATAGAGTTCACTTCAGATAATTATGAGCTTATAAAAGATAAGGTTGAAGAGTTATCCAGATTTAAGAAAGTTATCATTGTATCGACAAATTTAGGTGGCAGAGGAGTAGATTTTAAAGGGGACAATATGGTTGCTATCTCTACCTACTGGGATGAACTCGATGAGACAGACATACAGTTTAGAGGTAGAGTTGCCAGAAATGGCAGGATTGGCTTCTGGTTTGGCTTCGGGTCGGCGAAAGACTCTATTTTGATAAAATATAAAAACCTGATTACTGAGGAGCTAGCGTATTTTGAAAGTAAGGTGAAAGATGGCCAGGTATACGACCTTCAGTTTCACAAGAATACTAAAGAATCCAAACGAAACCAGAAAATTGTCTTTCAGATGAGAAAGGCTATCAATGACCATAACCATAACACGACGGTGCAGGAGATACAATTTGGTGAATTTTTGAGACCATTCAATCAAGAACAAGCTAACCTCAGAAGGGGAATAACGGATGGTGGCGTAGAAGCTATTATTGAACCTGAGGTTCTCGATGCGATTCAAGAAAGAATAGCTGATGTGGTGACAGTTCACAGAGGCAAAAAAGCAACTGAGATACTTTCAGCAGAAGATATCTTATCCGTTATGGTTGAAGAATTCGGTTTTGAGAATATGGATATAGAAACTGTACGGGATGCTCTCATTAGGGTGAGTACGTTAAAGGGCAAGAGTGCTTCAGCAGATGCAGAGGCTATATATACCATTATTACCGACCATCTTAAGTTTAAAGCTCTTCGGATAGTTGATGTGGAGTGGATGCGATTTATCGGAGATATGGGGTGGAATAAACACAGACTCCAGAAACTGCCTTCGCGTCCGGGATACCAGAAGAATTTTATCAAACCACAACAGATATACTCAGAAATAAAACGTATAACAGGTCAGATATATGAAAACATGAGAGGGAAAGCAGAGCAGAAAATGGCAGGAGAGGTTATAGGGCTTGCCTGTCAGTTTGCTGGTAAAGAAGTTGGTGAAGAACAACGGACACAGGCAGGCAGGGAGTTGAAAAAGGAGAGGAGGATTCCTCTGAAAGACAGGATGAAGCTTTTGTTCATAAGGATAGTCCCTCCAGCTTTTGCCATTGGCTCAAATATCGGCCTGGTATTCTTCTTAGGCTGGGTATTTAAGGCACTTACTGTTGGAGGCGTTAGTTCTGCTACAGGTTTGCCAGTAATAGGTAATATTCTTTCACTTCTGCTTGGAATCGGTGCAGTGGGCCTTCTTTCTATTGCTCTCATCACCATTTTCGTAGGGTGGGCGTTGAGTTCACAGGTCAAGAGATTAGCACAGGTAGATTCAAGCGTAGCAAAGATGGCAGATGCTATTGCTCTTGGCCACAGGATGAAGGGTAAGGAAATAGTAGAGGCTGTTGGCATATCTGCGTGGAGGAAAACCCTTACCATAACAGCTACGTTTTCTCCTTTCATAGCTGCTTTAACACTTCTTTCCCTTGTAGGTACAGTACTGATTACTGCGGAAGTAGTTGGTGCAATCTTCCTCCTCTCATCAGCTGTATTAGGCATCATCGGAGTTGCTTCTTCATTATTACTATTAGCTACCTCGCGTAAAGATTTCAAGAAGGCGCCAAGACTAACAATGAGCGCAGCTAAGAGGTTTTTCAGAGGGGGAATTGGAGGTTTTCTGGTGGGGTTAGGCATTACTGCCTCTTTACTTGTTACTGGGGGGAGTTCAGCCCTTATGTTTTCTATACCGGGTGTACTTGCTATTGCAGCGGGTGGATTTCTTGCATACAGAATTTTCCTGAAGAGCAGTGATGCTGCTGCGAAAAATAGATGGGTAGGACCGCTCGGTTTTGCTGCTGGTTTATTGATAGGCATTGCAGGTATTGGAGGAACATCGCTTTTTGGTGCCTTTGTATTCAAGTCATTTTTGGCAGCTATCGAAGCAGGTAGTATTTCAGGAGGAAGAGTCCTTGCTATCGTAGGTTATCCCTTGCTGGCACTTTTTGCGGTTCAGGGTGTATTATTTATGATGTCCCAGTGGTATATTGCACGGAGAATTGCACAGCAGGACACCATTGCAAAAGGAGAAGCAGCTGAGAAAAGAATGAGCAGATGGGCGTATATGGTCAGGGCTTCAGCGCTCAATGCAAGGATGGTCATTATATCTGCAGGTGCACTCTTAGGAATTGCTATTTTATTTACAGGTGGATGGGTTGCCCCGCTCGTTGCTTTAGGATTACCTTTACTGTTAGCGAAGATTATGGTTGCTCTCCCTGTTTTTGGAATATCTATTTTGTTAGGGTATCTGACCCACCGTCTCATTACAAGTAGAATAGAGAGGCGGTTGGATTATTCCTACCTTGCCAAAGAACCAACAAGAGCATTTGACAGATCCCTGAAACACTTATCGTTTTTGGGACTTAAAGATGTTTCTACCTCCATCCGTTCATCTGTTTCGGCTTTTAAAAAGCAAGTAGTAGGGACAGAGAATCCGATGCAGTTAGCTTACGATATATTGAATGAGCTTTCACAGAAAGATAGGCTTTTGCGGGAATTTTTAAAGCAGATGCAGGCTCATTCTCCTCCCAAAGATGGAAGGTTTTTCTCCCAGCCAGAAATCAATCTGATGATTTCAAAAATTCCTTCCAATATCTTAAGTGATGAACAGGAACCAGCCTTTACAAAAGCCATTACAGCCGCTCTAGTTGAACTGAATATAGCAAAAGTCGGGTTCAGTAGATTTTTCCACCGTGCAACCAATTCCGAAAATATAACTAAAGCCTTAAACTCTCTTATTATGCCCCTTATGGGTGGTTCTATGTTGGCTTCAGCGCCTGCAGCTGTTGTAGCAAAGAGCCAATATGAAGGAGTTTCTTATACAGCAGCAGATGTTAAAGTGGCGCAGGTAGCAAAAGGAGTATTTGATCATTATACCCTACTAGCTTCACAAACCATAAAGAATCTTATAAGTGGAGAAGTGCCGGCTAAGAAAGGTGTCATAGATTGGGAAAGTCAGTTTGATAAACTAAGGGAACGCATAGAAGAGAGCCAGGAACATCGTGCCCGCCTCGCCTACTTGAGACAGCTTGTTCCTGATGCAGATAAGAAGTTTAAATCAAGAATAAAACGAGCTCGTAAAGAATTCAAACGAGCCAGGACAGAGCTGGAGAGGGCAAATGCAAGGGTTGAGTTAGCAGAGCTTGAGTTGGCCAAACAGAAGTACATACTTGAGCAGGTAGATAAAAAGGCTACCTCTCAAGACGAGCAAAGGTCTGAGGAGATAAGGAAACAGATTGAAAATATTAAGGCAGTTTTACCATTACTGGAGGATATAGAAAGAATAGAATCTGCTATTCAGAATAGGAGAGAGGAGTTAAAGGGGCTAAGAGAAGAGAGGAAGGCTGAGAAGGACGAAGAGAAACAGAAAGAGCTTGATAAGAAGATAGAGGAGCTTGAGAAGCAGGTTAAAGCCTTAGAGGAGTATTCAAAGAGCGAGAGGGAATTATATGAAAAAGAGGTAAAAGAGAAAGGGATAAATCCAAAGCTTTCAGTAGAAGACCTTAAGAAAGAGATGGAGAAGCTTCTTGGATTGGGAGGCGGTATCCCAGCCCTTATTGTAAGACTTGAAAGAAATATAGAGTTTATGGAGCTTTCATTACCATCTTTAAAGGCTGAGGAAGAGCGTCAGGCTATACTTACTGAATACAGAAGACTTGTTCCTGATGCAGATGAGAAGTTTGATTCGAAGATTGAAGAAGCCCGCAAGAAACAGGAACAAGCAAAGACAGAACTTGAGAGAGCCACTGCACAGCTTGAGTTAGCAGAACTTGAATTAGGCAAGCAGGAATACATACTTGATGAGATAAATAAGAAGGCAACCCCTGAAGACAGGCAAAGGGCTGAAGAGATAAGGAAACAGATTGAAAATATTGAGGCAGTTTTACCATTGCTGGAGGATATAGAAAGAATAGAATCTACTATAAAGAAGAGGAAAGAGGAGCTTGAGGGGCTAAGAGAAAAGAGGAAGGCTGAGAAGGACGAAGAGAAACAGAAAGAGCTGGACAAGAAGATAGAGGAACTTGAGAAACGGGTCAAGGCATTAGAGGAATATGTAAAGAACGAGAGAGAATCCTATGAAAAAGATACAAAGAAGAGAGGTATAGAGCCTGGGCTTTCAGTAGAAGACCTCAACAAAGAAACAGGGAACCTTCTTGGACCAAGCGGTGGTACCCCACCTCTGATTGTAAGACTTGAAAGAGAGATTAAACTTAGCGAGAGCTCATTATCAATGTTTGAATTGATAGTGAATATTCTGAAGGAAAGGGAAGAAGAGAAGCCAGAGGAAAAACCTGCAGAGAGAGAGGTTACTCCAGCCACAGAAGCAGTTGAAGAAGAACCAGAAGTTGCACCACCAATAGTTGAACCAGAGGTAACCAGAGAAGAGAGACCTGCCGAGAAAGAATCCACTAAACCAACAATTGTTGCTGGGGAACCCACTAAGCCAGCCGACCAAAAACCAGCAGAGGAAGAACCGTTTGAAGCACCAAAAGTAAAAGTATTTCCAGCTCCACAGAAGACGCCTAAAACAGTTGCACTTAACCTTTTATCGCAACTTTCAATAAGGTATTCTGACCGCATAAAGCGATTTCCTAAGGAGATTGCAGACATAATAGCGCAAACACAAATAAGGAGAAGAATCAGAATCAGGAAGACGGATATGTTTAAGGATTGGGTAAAGGCAAAGGGATTTAGGATTTCAAAAGAGCTCCTCTTAGAGGTATATGCAAAATTAGAGGGCGTGGATGAAGAGACTAAATTAAGATATATGTTAGCTGAGATAATAAAGGATGAATTTGGGAATGGTACAGAGGTAAGAAGATACTATGCATTTACTGATAAATATTATCGTCCTGCTGAGGAGGTCTTCGTTAAGGATGGTAAAACCTATGTGCGAGTAGACGGAGAGGAGATTGAGGTAATATGCAAGGCGTACAGGAAGACGAAGGATGGGAAAGAGGAATTAGTTCCTATAAAACCAGATGAACTGGATAGTGTTGAAAGGCTTGATGAGGTAATTAGCAATGACGAGAGAAAGATTTATTTCAGGGTTACTGGAAAGATGTCTCATAAACCTTCAGTGCTTGTAGATAAAGATGAAGGTCATACCATTCTCCAGTACGAAGAGGACGGAAAGATAAACGAGGACCCAATCGGATTCTTCAAGGTAGATACTACACGTACTGGAACAAGGTATGCCCAGATTCCATCATCACAGATTGAAAGGGACGATACGATTGTAATTGTAAATCTCCAGACAGGAGTTGACCCAGATACTGGCAAGATTGACCCAGAGAAAGCCAATGAGATAATATTCGGGAGAAATGTATTGGATTCCAGAGGTGCAGATATAAAACTCGGAGAATTCCTCCTTAATTTGGCAAAAGATGACGCAATAAAGTTCAAACAGCAATTATGGAGCTATGCTGCATTCCAGGCAATTATGTTAGGAATAAATCTATATACATTTGAAAGTGCCCAAATCATCGACTCTCATATAATGCCTGGATTGTTCCTATTATTTGATTTGGCTATTACAAATGATAACCTGCCTAAAGCACTCAGCCCAGAAGAAGCCAAACAGATTAGGGGCTGGATTGATACAATAGGTAAGGGTGATGAAAGAAAGGCTGAAGAGGCCGCAGCTGCGTTGATTAAGAGATTGAAAGAGAATAGGGATAAATTGCCTCAGACAGGCTACTGGCTTAACATAGTTACCAATCTATTTGGAGCAACTGGTCTTTCAGATGGTGGATGTATGAGAGATATATTTAAAAATAGATATATTTCTCCCTCAGGAGAATTCGATCTTGTTGCGCTTTGGGCAAAGATAAGTGCAAATAAGGATTTGAGAACACCTGTTCATGTAATTCCTGAAAGAGATGAAATACATAAAACCGAAGAGGAGATACCCATCGGCAAAATAGTAACTGAAACTAAAGTTCACAAGCCCATGGAATTTAAGATTAACAATCCTGTTGGAGCAACTACAAATGTTCTTCCCAACATTCTACACATCCTCTCAGGTGGCAAGGAATTTGAAGAATACGGCCCAATTCCAAGGATTATTTTTGATATAATCGACGCTCCATTTACTTTGATAAATAGCATAGCCGAAGGAAAGGGAATTTTAGAGACACTCACTAGCCCAAGGCTGTTTAGAGATTTATGGCATCAAATCTATATCCTGGGATATCCTATATTTGTTTTTAGAGACATAGCAAATGCTGAAAAATATATTGAAGCTTTAAACAATTCATACGCCTTTGTAGTCGATGAGAATGGGAAAATTATCCATACATACCGTGAAAAGAGGAATTTCGATGAGATTAGGATGAAGAAACTCGAGTCAATAGGTATTGTTAGAGGGACTGACATCTTTGGGCAAGACCTTACCCAGCCCGCGTTTTCAAGACCAGTATATGCCTTGGTGGATGAAAAGGGTAATATAAAAGGAACGATTATCTATGGAAGGAAATCATATGATGCAGAGAGGGAGAGATACCAGATAGACCTTGAAAGATATCTTACATACAAAGCTATTAAAGAAGAAGGAGGGGCAATTGAAGAGCGTAGACCAGAAGAGCAGAGGCTTTCATTAAAATCGAAGTTTGCAGAGAACTCAAAAGAGATTAAGCCAGAAGAGATTATCTCGTTTATATTGGGTGCTCTATATCCTTACACTGGTCTTGCTCCAAGCCATATCAATAATCAGCTCACTGTACCATCAATAGAGGAGGGAGTAACATATGACCAGGCATTAATCTCAATGCTCTTGGCACTTACTCCTCATACTGAAGAGTACTCCGATATAATCCTTAATTATATCAATAGTAAGAGTATCTATGTGAAGGGAGGTGTTGCTAATTCTCTTGATACAACAAGCCGTGGTGGTAGAATTTTAGATGGTAGGGTTACATCAGGACCTCAGGCATTCTTAGGATTTTCATTCATACATAGTTTCCATAGGCAGGCATTATCTACTCCGGAGGGTAGAAGGGCATGGCAAAGGAATGATTTAAACAGATACAGAAAGCAGGGCAATAAGGAATTCTTAGAAAGGGCTATTAGCTTTGCCGATGAACTTTTGGAGAGAGAGGATGAAGAAGGGGGTGGAATAAAAAGGACAGAGGTCGAGGATAAAAAAGAGCAGAGAGAACTCGAGTTTACATACAAGCTCAACGAGTGGTTGTACAAGAAGACAAAAGAGAGGAGATATAAACAGAGGGCAGAGAAGGCACTAACACAACTTTCAAGTATTCAGCAGAAGACTGTAGAGGTAAAATCATTTGAAGAGAACATTGATGCATACGCATTCTTTATGAATCTCTACAGGATAACAGGCAATAGAGACTATAAAAATGCAGCAGACAGAATACTCAAATGGCTCTCCACCAAGTTTAATAAGGAAGAGGGATTTTTCTATAGAGGCTCAAGATTCAATCCTGAGACAGGGAAATGGGAGACAGACAGAGTCTATGCAACAGATGTAAATGCGCTCGCAATAATAGGATTGGGTGTTGAGGTCTTGAATAATAGAGATAATAGTAAGCCAATCTTTGGAGGAGGAGATACTGTCCAGAAGATTCTTGAGAATCTTAATAAGATGGCAGGAGTTAAAGAGGATGGCGAGATTATTGGTTACGATGCAACAGATGAGAATGGAAGGGGTGAAAGAGCTCAAGCCATATTCCCTGAGTTCTCCTCAATGGTTGCCTTAGCCAAGAAGATTGCTGGACAGACCGAAGAAGCAGACAATCTATTGGCCCACCTATCTGATTTAGCACAGAGGAATAAGGCAGGTGTTGGGTTACCATATTGTTCTGAAGTTGGCATTCGACCATTCCACGATACCCTATGGACCACACCAAATGCAAAGGTGAGCATTGCACCTACAGCCTGGTTTGGGTTTGCCCAATTAAAATACAATCCATTCTCTATAGACTCTCCTATCCCAGATGGATTAGAGCCAAAGAATACCTCCACTGTAATTCGCGATGTATACGATGCTGATGATTATCTTGCTAACATCTTAAGAGGATTGGCACTTGGATATCTAGATGCTTCAGAAATGCTTCCTTTGCTTGCAGAATCGATTCCTAACTTGGAGAATATGTCGGCAAAGGTAATCTTAGAGAATGGCCATATACTACCGAGTAAAGGCGATAAAGCCCCTGCAGAGATGGTAGTTGACCTAGCCTTAAATTATGTGATGGCATCTATGCTTTACGGATTAAAGGATAATTTGGGATACAGATATTCCTTAGAGCATCAAGATACCAGGGATGAGAAGAAGCTTAGAGACTTCTATGAGAACGGGAATATTCAGCAACTCTTCAAGTACTCTATAGGTGAACCCTCAGGCTTCTTCTTCCTGTTAGGTGATAGACCGTATTTGAACAAGTTTAAGGATGTTACAGATGAAAACTTGTTAGAGATGCTTCGGAGTGAGAAGGCTCTGGCACTAAATAGATTCCTCTCTGGGAAACGCGGGCTAATCTTTGATATAGGTGCTAAAGCTGGCATCATTGATAAATCTGATGGGCTAATTAGGGAAGGGACAGAAGGTGACCTGAAGAACTATAAGAAGGGCACAACCAATCTCAAGGCATTTAGCCTCCTCTGGAAGCTATACCGCATAACAGGAAATCAGAAGTATGCCAGGCAGGCTGTGAGGATATTTAGGAGACTGGCAGAGCTATATGATAAGGATAAGGGTTATTTCAATGCTGGATATATCTGGAATCCAGGTAGTAAGAGATGGGAGTTTGATAAGAGGTATGATGCAGAGTTTAATGCACTGGTAGTACTAATATTAGGAAGAGAGATACTGGATAATGCACGCGAGTTTGATGGAGAAAAGACTACAGAGAGAATCTTAGAGAGCTTAAAGAATGCCGAGATAGAGGTAACAATTACAAGGAATGGGCAACCAGTTAAGGTTTCTGGCTACCAGAAGATAGCTGGAGAAAGAGAAGAGATATGCACAGAAACAACACTATATGTGGCTTTAGCTAAGCTACTTGCTCCTACTCAGAAGGTTGAGTTCAAGCTTGATAACTTGAGGATAAAGACCACCTATACCAGGAAGGATTTAAATCATATCTTAAGTGAATTGAAACAGTACAGAAAGAATTGGGATCCTCTTGCAAAGGTGGGAGCAGGGGCTATATGGTTACTTTCTTTAGGTAAAGAGACTGATGATAAATGGGTTCAAGATGCACTCAGGAAGATGATGGGTGAGAAGGAGTATAAGCGGGCTATGGATTTCTTCAGAGAGGAAGGTTCTTCTGAGGATACCATTGAGATTGAATGGGATATCACAAGGAAGGATGCGAAGAGGAGCTGTAAGGCAGTAAACAGTTGGGACGGTATCTTTGATTTAGATGGGAAGAATAAGAGAATACGGATAAGACTACTTTCCACACTCTTTGGTTTAGATGTTGCAAGGAAGATAGAGAGCTTCAAGTCGAATGGAGATTGGATAGAATCAAATGAGGAGCCAGAGAATATTGATTTAACCACTTTAAGTACCTTATCACCAAAGAAGGTAAAGGTTGAAAGGCTCGAGCCTCAAGAAGATGTTCCCTCTGAAGAGGTAAGAAAAGCAGTAGAGGAAATACTCGAGCAACTTAGTAGGGTAGAGATTAAGGAAGGATTAGGGGTCTCTTTACCTGAGACTATTCCAGATGGAGCAGACCTTGGAAGCTTAGAATCTGACCTCTCACCCACATCGATATATGCTGTAGCCAGAAGAGGAATGAATCCTTTCGATGAAAAATCTGTAAGGAAGTCAAAAGAGACCTTAGACAAGAAGGAGAAGGAGATACGATATATCAGCTATGTTGAGTTGATTAATGGTGAGCCTGATTATAGGTCGGCGAAGAAATTAAGGCCAGGAGAGAAAACGATTGAAGAGGCTAAGGCATTAATAGATAAACTTCTAAGAAAGAGGGAGCTTGAGAGGAAAAAGAAAGAAGGGAAGCTCACACCTGATGAGGGAAAAGCGATTGAAGAGGAATTAGCCTCCCTCGCCAATATTGGAACGATTCTATGGTATGACGCGGAAAAGGGTCAGTGCCTCTATATCCCACCTGGTAATGATAATGTGGTTACTATTCTCACTATTGAGGCCTCTATGAAGCAGGTTAAAGAGGATGAGGCACTCTTCAAGAAGAAACTCGAGATAATGAGGAAGGAGGCAAGGCTCTATAGAAAAACAGGGATAAGACCCAATCACTGGTACTGGTTTACAGCCTCTAAGTCTGTTGATAGGGATGATGATGGAATACCTGATAAAGAGTATGAATACTACCCAATTAGGGAAGTTCAAAACCTGATTACAGGAGAGACCACCTATATAACCTACTACCAGAAGATGTATAAAGAGGTAAATCCAAGAACCAAGACAATCACCTATGGATATTATGATTCTACAAACGATGTCTACTACCCATTATATTCAGTCCCACAGACAGATGAGGCAGCAAGAGAATTCCTCGGAGCGGATAATCTTGGAAAACAGACAAATGTCATCGCTGATTTTGGAATAGAGCAAGATATAGAGGATAATATAGAGTGGATACCAACGAGAGGTAAGAAAGAGAATGTAATGGTTCACTGTGAGCCAGAGGTTCTCCAAGACAAGGATAGTAATATCACAGGGTATAAGATTGTAATTAGAGACCTCCGTCCAGGAAAGCATCCATACAAGATAAGATGGGTTGATGTTGATGGAATAGTTACAAGAGAGATTATTGGAGAGGAGAATGAAGCTGGCAGTAGAGAGGTAGTCTACCATTACAACGATGATAAGACAAAACGCATAGGAACAGTAACATATGGATTCAATCCAGATACAAAAGAATATGACAAGGTTATAAGTTTAGGTATTCCTTCTGGCGCAGACCAGATTCAGATAGTAGAGCTTAATGATGCACTAAGAGCAGGGTTAAGTGAGGAGCAATTCAAGGAATTGGCATATAGACTCACTCAAAATGAAGACATTACAAAAGACAGAAGCTACAATAAACTCATCCCATATCTCACAACCAAATGGTTAGACCAATACGGGAATGTTGTATTAGAGCAGAAAGGGAATAGATTTACGCTGGTAGAATATGATGATTATTGGAAGGAGAAGGGGAGAAAGACATATGTTGGGAAGAAACTGATTAATAGAGGGGTCTTCAAAGGGTTTGAGGATGGATTAGCAAAGATAGAGTTTACAGATATAACCAACAATAATAGGAAGAGGATAGAATACTATGATGAATATGGACAATTGAGGAAAATGATAGTTGGGAATAGGGTAACAAACCTCTACTATGATGATTATGGATTGCCAACAGGTATGGAGACAAAAGTAGGAGATATAGAAATAAAAGTGGGTGAATTTAAGGAATATAAAGACGGGTTAGCGAGGTTTGAGGTAACAGATAAGATAAACGCCAACAGGAAGAGGATAGAAGGTTATGATAGATATGGGCAGTTAAGAGAGATAAAAGTTGGGAATAGGGTAACGATGCTCAATTATGATAAATATGGATTGCCAACAGATATGGTGACAAAAGTAGGGGACATAGAAATAAAAGTAGGTGCATTTGAGAAATACGAAAACGGATTAGCCCGGTTTGTGACAAAAGACATTATAAACGACAACAGGACGAGGGTAGAGTATTACGATGAATATGGCCAGCTGAGAAGGATTGATGTTGGGAATAGAGTAACCATAATCGGCTATACAGAGCAGGGATTACCAACAGGGATGGTAATAAGAGTAGGAGATAAAGTAATAAAAGAAGGTGAATTTAAAGGATATAAAGACGGGTTAGCGAGGTTTGAGGTAACAGATAAGATAAATAACAATAGAACAAGGATGGAATTTTATGATGAGTATGGCCAGCTAAGAAAGATTAAGGTTGGAGATAGGGTAACTACAATAGACTATACAGAGTATGGAGAACCGACGATAATGAGGATAAAGGTCGGGAAAGTAGAGATAAAGATGGGTGAATTTATTGAATATAGAGATGGATTAGCGTGGTTTAAGATAACAGATAAGATAAATGACAATAGAACAAGGATTGAAGGATATGATGAATATGGACAATTAAAGAAGATAAAGATTGGGAATAGAGTAACGATACTTAATTATGACGAATACGGGAAGCCAAAAGGAATAGAGATAAGAGTAGGAGGGTATCCAATAAAAGAAGGCTTCTTCATAAGGTATCATGATGGATTAGCTGAATTTGCGATAGAAGATAAGGAAAATGGAGGTAGAACGAGAGTAGAATGCTACGATGAATATGGCCAATTAAGGAAGATAACGGTTGGAGATAGGGAAACGAGACTTTCTTATAATGAATATGGTAAACCCACAAATATAAAGATAGAAGTAAGGACTACAAGAGGATATGAATTGATAAAGGAAGGGTTCTTTGTAAGGTATCATGAGGGACTCGCAGAGTTTGCCATAGAAGATAAAGTAAATGGTGGTAGGACAAGGGTAGAGTGCTATGACCAACACGGCCAGCTAAGAAAGATTATAGTTGGAGATAGAGAAACAAAACTATTCTACAATAAGTATGGAAAACCGACAAGGATGGAAGTTTGGGTAGGAACTACAAAGATAAAAGATGGCACCTTTATAGATTATGAAGGTAGAATAGCGAAGTTTAAGATAACAGACCTCATAAATGGTCGTAGAGAAAGAATAGAACACTATGATGAGCATGGACAATTGATAAAGATAATAGTCGGAAATAGGGAGACAACCCTCTTCTATAATAAGTATGGAATATCAACTCAGATGGAAACCTGGGCAGGGAATATACTTATAGAGGTGGGTAGATTTATTAATTACGAAGGAAGAATAGCGAAGTTTGAGATAACAGATATTATAAATAACGACAGGACGAGGAAAGAATGGTATGACGAACACGGCCAAGTAATAAAGATAAAGAATAAAGGGAGGATATCAGACGTATACTGGACTAAATATGGTAGAGAGATAGGGAGGACAGAATTCATAAAGATAGCCGGTAAGAAACATTATCTCAGTATAGGGCTTTCTTTAAAGGTTGACCAGGTCCAAAGAATAACTCGTGAGGATATAATAGGTGCAGGCTTAACCTACAGTGATTTAGAAGAATTAGCGAAGAACCTCTCTAGAAATGAGGATATAACCAGAGATGCAAGATACCAGGAACTTATTCCTTACATCACTACCCAATGGTTAGATATATACGGTGATTCAATAGAAGAACGTGAAGGAAAATTAAATGATAGAGATTCACTTTCAACTATAATCATTCGTGATTCCATTACAAATCAGGAAAGATATCGCATCGCTTTTGGCCACGATTCAAAATCAAATGATTATACCATTCCATATAGCATTGGTAAGTTTGAAGGTAAGTTCGATGAAAATGACAATGCGATTGTGGAATGGACAGATGATTTAACTTACTTGCCTCAAGATGTAGTTACCAAAGTCATTGGGAACAGGGACAACCGCAAAAAACTCGCTCCTATTATTCACAGTCTATTTACCTATCCCTACCAACTTAATGTTAAAACCAAATTCTTAGACCGGTTTGGAAGAGAACATAAATCCAGGTGGAACGGCTGGGAAGAGATAAGGGAATATGATGACCCTAAGAATCCAGATAGGGTAACCAACACAATCCTCAAATATAAGGATAAGGTTGTTTGGACAACTGACTCTAAATCCTCGCCCAAAGAATTGAAAGAAATATTAGGTAAAACAATCAAACAGTTTCTTAACCAGATTCCAAAGGATAAGAGAAAAGATATAGAAGAAGAGCTTCAAAGATTAGGCATTACAGATGATACCCTTATCCAGCCTGTGGAAGTGACTAAAACCATAGGTGAAGGAATGCAGATTACCTGGACAGATTATTATATGATTGCTGACATCTGGGGAAGGAAGGTAATGAATATTCAGGATTTGAATGGTAAAGAGACTATATACAGAATTTATCCAGAATGGGTGAGGAGTTCATATGCAAAGGGATATACAATTTGTCCTCAGAACTCATTAAAGAATAGAGTAAATCTGACAAGGTTTAATGGTTTTGGAAGGAAATTGGTAGAACTCTCATTCGATTTTGGAGACAATCCAAGAAGCGTAGGTGTTACTAAGACACGAGGTAGCAGAGGAGATATACCAATAGAGCTATTAGACGATTTAGAGAGCTTGAGTCAAGCAGAGCTTACCGCTCTTAATAAATTAAGGAACTCCAAAGAAGTTATTTCTGAAGTAGAAGCAGAGAAGATCAAAGGAATTCTTAGAAATCATCCCCATAAGGTTAAAAGGATAATAATACTCAAGGGAAGAAAATTCCTTGTTGGCTTCGAGATAAGAGATGAGAAGAAGAGGAGATATGATTCCTATATAAGGGTCTTAAATCCCGCTACAGAGAATTCACAATATTCATTTAGTGTTCCAAGCTTTGAATTTGTGGAGTTGAATGAGGTTAAGAAGCAGAATGGTAGGATATTCCTGTTTGGTTATGTAAATGGTCCAAATGCTCCTCGTGTTGATGTATTCGAATACGATGGTACGCTCATAGCCATAGCCTATGGTCCAGAATACAATACTATATATCCTGCAAGAGAGAAGAGAACAGTATTTACGAATTTAAAAGATAGGATCTCCAACGCAATTTCTACTCTCATATTCAGGGGAAGGTTGAATATCCCTGACCGCTATATTGGAGATACCTCCAAATTTGCAAAGCCTGTCAAAGAAGCTTCTGAGCAGAAAAAGATAATAATGGAGGGTATCTTTCCAATAGAGCAATTCTTGCACCTGCCACTACCATGGGAAGGGAGAGGGATACCAGAAGCAAAAATAAAATTTGATAACGATAAATTCATAGCTGAACTCTTACGTTTAAGAATAAATGGCTTGATTCCTACATCTCCGTTTACCTTCTCAAAACTCTATATTGATACTGTAAAAGAGTCAGAATTAGTCCCAGCGTTTCTAAGAGCAAAGAAAAAAGGCGCTGCTAAACTAATTATCGACTTCTACTATGAAAGAACCCAGGGAGGTATGTATCCAGTAGCTAGCAGTTATAATGCCGAGACAAAACTAGCTAGAAAGTATAATCCTAGATATGAAAAGTCAGAGGAAGCAAAACCCACAGCAGAATCTCAGATTGCCTTAGCAATGGCTTCGTTCCAGCTAGCCCTAAGCATAGAAGACCCAGATGAGGCAGCTAAGTACTGGGTATTTGGGAAGAATCTGTTAGAAAAGGCATTAGAATTTCGGGATATTCGCAATGGAAAGATTGGTGGCTTCTGTGAAGAAGAACCACTTGTGTTAAAAGATAATAAGTGGGCAAAGCCCAGGTATTATCCAACCTCTACAAATGCAAAGGCATATCTATTGTTGAAACATTTGAATAATATTTTGAAGGATAGAGAAATAGACAATGAGCTTAAAGAAATGGTTAAGGCAGCGTTAGAAAATCAACAAAAATGGTTAGAGGGAAATGTCTTGCCAGTCCTTCGAGAGAGAGGATTTGTCCCTCGAGGAATAATTGAGATTCAGGATGTCTTTGGTAAAACAACTGCCCTTGCACCTCATCCATTACATTCATCTGAGGACTGGCTCTGGTTCCTTGAAGCAGCAAGGGAAATGGGATTAGAGAAGGAAACCTTACAGAAAGCAATTGATAATGTAGCCAGACCGGGTGTTACTATGGATGGAAAATGGGGTCTTGACTGGAGCCTTCCTTTTGACAGGGGAGATGCTATCTCTGGGGAAGTAACTGCACATTTCTATTTACTAACTAAGTTACTTAAGTACAGTGGTGGAGAAAATTGGGCAGCTTCACATTTGAATACTTATTTACAAAATAATCTATTGCCTACGGTAATTGGGCGGGAAGTAGAAGATTTTGATCCAAGGATAGGCTTGGATTCGGGTCAAGGATTTAATGTGCTCCCTCATTCAGATAGAGAAGCCTGGCCTGTCTCTCCAACAGCTACATCATACCTCTTATACGCAGATCAATCGAAAGGGCCATATGCATTTCCAGTTATATTTCCATCTGAACAAGAAAAAGCAGAACTTACTGAAGTAGAAAAAGCAAAACTCAAGGGAAAAGAAGCAAAACTTAAGGAAACGGTTGAGGCTACATCAAAGGTTGAAGAACCAGAAGAGACTCTTACACTCTTCTGGGTATGGATTATCCTCGCCTCACTTTTCATCTTAGCACCAATCATCAATTATTTTTCTGGTCTCTTACTGAAACGACGCAGGCAAAGAAATATTCCAACCTATAAAGATATTGACGAAGAAGATGTTTATAATGCTAAGAATGAGATTATGCTAAATGCGATCCCTGGTGTACAAGGAAATCACCCACAAAGTAGAGTCGTTACAATCCCAGTCACATTCCAGCATGGCGGAGCAGTAAACCCATATACATTAGATGGTTTTGCACTAAACAGCCTGCCTATCCTTGTCACCCTCGTGCGTCACAGATTAGGAGAGAGATACAATGAACGACTACAAGAGGCAACTCGCGATTGGTTTGAATTCTTGGCTCAAGAGCTAAGGAATCAGAATGAAGCCTATACAGGTCTTGGGTCAACCAGAGGAATCCGTTATTGGATTAGAAGAATCACTAAGACATATCCCATACCCGACGCTGAATGTGCAGTTGATGAAGGACATGCTAATTTTAGACAATACTATCCTTTCTACACGAATCCAAGATACCATATCAAGGATCTCATTAATGAATACATTGGTGAAGGCGTAGAAGAATTGAGAAGGATTCCTGATGATGAGGATTTTGAGAATAGATTAGCAGAAATATTGGAAAATACAACACCGCAGAATTTACGTAACTGGGCAATTCCAAAGATGGGAGGGACTAGACACCCATTGCTTTTGGTTTTTGGCAGGTTATTGATTCCAGTTATGATTGCCCTACTTGGAATAGCCGTCTTTCATGTAGATTTAAATGCACAGATAGTAGAGAAGATTCTAACACCCGCACATGGTTTGATTGAGAATAATGTGGTTCCTCCGGAAGGTGTGCAATTACTCGGTAGCCTTGGGACGCAGATTGCAGGAAACTTGGGATGGGTCCTGGTAGGGATAATAGGCGGGATAAGTCTTAATATATTGGCTTCCACATTTAGAGGCGGAGAGAGACGGACGATGTGGGCACGACGGATTGTGGGAGGATTAGGGGCTGGATTAACATTTTTGGGAATAGGGCATGTATTCACTGCCCTAACCTTTGATTTTGCTATCCTGATCTATCCATTATTAGTGGTTATAGGAGTAGAATTCGTTACAAGGTTAATCAGCAGTTATTCCTTAATAGGAACTTCGCTTCGTTATTGGTTTACTCCTTCAGCAGGGGAACGGGTACGGTCTACCCTCTTCTTTATAGTTTGGAAATCGCTCTACCTCTACATTTCAATAATAATTGGTTTAAGTGTCTATCAATGGTTTAATATACGTTTCGTCGGTGGAGGAACACTACCTCTAATTCAGCTAATCGGTGGAAGTATCCATTTTGTGTCAATGACTATTTTGAATCATTGGGGAGTAATGCTACTTTTAATGATTGTAGCTGGCTTTTCTATCTACATTGGACCCAGACTAATTTGGAGCTATATAAAGAGCATCTTATCCATATTCAATATCCTACCCAAGTCCGGTTATGAAGATAAACTTATCAAAAAGAGGTGCGTGGTTAAATATATGGCCTATGAATCTGCTAAACCTCCGAATGTAAATGCCCTGGTAAATGATTGGAAATTTCTGAAAGAAACTTATACCTTAGATATTATGAATCTTGAGCAAGAACTTCGAGATATAGGCCTTAACTATGTCACGATCCGTAACGAACGAAGGGGGATTAATCTTAACAATGAAGAAATAGTGCGTAGTTTATTGAATTCTCTTCGTGAATTCGAGGAAGATCCACAAAATCAACAACAATTAGGTGCTGTTTTGCAATTGGAAGATGTACCTGAAACTGAAGATAATTATTTGCAGATTCGAGGTGGATTCTTATTGCGCAAATACATCTTTAGCCGAACAGGAGGTGGTTCCGGCGGTGTTCTCTCCTATGATTCCCATATCTTCTTAGTCTCATTGGCAAAGGAATTAGGAAAGGATGCGAGAAATGTTCAGTTACTAATCTTGGACAATTCCACAGGCTATCCAGGAACAAGACCTGAAGATAGACATCAAGATAATATGATTGAGCGTAGAATCAGGGAGAGGACAGTAGAGCTTTGGGACCAATATACAGGCAAAGGAGAAAATGTAGAGTCTCGTGTAATTTTCAATAATGCTGCAGCAAAAAATAAGGTGAGCTGTGAAGTAGCTGCTGAACCATTCATTTTACCAGGCACTGTCGCTGAATATACCATTGACCGTAACACTATTACTCGTAGGGCAGACCGGTTTAAGAAGAATTTGATTCAGTTTATTGAGGTTGCTGAAGGTGGTAAAAAAATAATTGCTGGAAATCAACCAATAAGGCGAGTAGCAGCTACTGGAAAACTCTCTCCAGCAGCAGGTGCCACAGAGAGTTCGGAGACATCTTTTGGATATTCTGTAGTAGGAACAGAAGGATGGCTTGGTGGATGGGGAGGTTATGGCTGGGGTTCCTCACAACATTATGATGTTAATGAAGCAATTGTGGCCTATCTAAGGGATGGTAAAGAGAGGCCTACTAGTGTTTATGGCTTAGACTTGATTAGTGAAGATATTGACAAGATTTGGCGTATAGGTATAAATGCTATGTTACGAGGATTGGTTCCTATCTCAGGGGCTAACGAGGTCCATTTTGTAAAGATGCGTGAAGCAACCTTCCATCAGTTTTTTGGCTCCCTTACCAGGTGGGCAAGCGGATTTATTCAATTGATGTGGAATCCTGTGCTCCAGAAGAAGTTCTTCTTAGGTAATGTTCCTCTGTCTATTCGTGAACTAAGGATGGGTATTGCAGACTTCTTCGTCTTAGCACCCCTTGCCCTTCTTAGCATAATTACATTACCATTTATGATTGTGTATGGACTAACCGCCTTTGTAGGTATAAAAGTCATATTCTTTTTCTGGGGTCTGTTGATGAACCAGATACTGGTTTTCCATAAATTATTAATGAGAATACGCACATCAGGAGCAATTGTTGGTTCTGGACGCTGGCTCAAAGAGAGACCTGAAGATGTGGCAAGATTTTCTGGCTTTCAGATTTGGGTAAATGCCATTTATGTAATTAAAGGATTTATTGGGGTCAGTCCTTTCTTCTTAAGAATGCCTGGTGCAAGACTTGATGAAGAGAAGCAAGTATCTTTATTTGGTCTTGATAGTGATTTCCGACAAAGATTAGCGAATAGACCTCTAATGGAGAAGATAAGATTAACCTTAAGGCAGCTGTGGGATTATCGCTTTAGATCCTACTCTTTTATCACTCTCCTTGGAATATTGACAGTTGGTGGATATTTATGGGCAGCATATAGATTAGACCTTATAAATATAATAATGACCTATCCATCAATACTCTTGGGTATCTCGGCAATGCTAGTAACCTTTACCTATAATAATAAACTTGGTAAGAGTCTAGGACCTGTAGGGAATCCCTTTGTTCGTATATTAGGTGTAGGCTTTGGAGTTGCCACCAGTATTACTTGCGCCCTTGGTTTTGGCGGGATACCATCTGCCTTATATGTTGCACTTCATTTAACCCTGGTTTTTGGAATTTTTCCTTGGCTCTACCGTGTATTGATAATTAATAGATACTGGTCTCCTGGAAAAAGACGGGATTCATATATAAACCGTGCCCTGTCAGAAACTGGCCGTGGGTTCTGGTTAGGCTTGATGTGGACCATTTTCTTTGTTGTTGTGCCTGGTCCTGGAATCATCGCATCTACTTTAGGCAGCTACACTTCTGTATACTCTTACCAAGCTGCAACTAATGCTATTATGATGCTTGTTTATATAGTTATTGGAATCCTTATTGTATACAAAATTTGGGATATGATACTAACAGGATATGATATTTTGCAGCACAGAAGGTTCAGTGCAGATATAGCTAGGATACCTCCTCCGGAACCTGATGCTGATGATTCTGCCTCTCCGGAGATGCAGCGTTATGAAAAATTAAAGGAACTCCTTGAAGAACATCGCCAAAATATCGGTGATGGATACCATCGTCAAGCAGCAGAGACACGAGTTGAAATTAAGAAGAATCTTAGGCAATTACCAGAGCAACGATTAGAAGGACCTGAAACAGAATTAGAGGAACCACCCACAGTTGAGGCTGAAGAGCAAATAGGAGAGGTGCCACGCAGGAATGTCAAACAGGCTTCGAGTCAAGGTTTTGTTAGAGCAAGAAAGTATACAGTTGAAATGCTTGCCCGTTTGCGGTCATTATTAAAGCGTGCAAGAGAGGCACTTACACGACTTTTATTACAGTTAAGGATTCAGGTCAGTAAAGCTGCAAGACCTAAGAAAAAAGTTAAGAAGGGGCAACCTCCAAAACCCGGTGAAGCTGCCGATGAGGATAAAACAGAGTCAAGAAAGAGGAAAAGAGAAGACACTAGTACAGGCAAACAAAAAACCTCAATTCTTGGATTAGGGATAACCACGCTTTTGACCTCTGTGTTGGGCTTCTTGATTATACTGCTTACAGGTATACCGCATACTGGAGGTGAGTTGGGCTTATTTATCACTGCTATTGCCCTAATATTATATGGATTGCCATACCTGGTGGCATTGTTTATCAGCCTCTTTATTGTTCCGTTTATCAGTTTAAAAGATAAAGAGCTCGACCCAGCTTTGAAATATATTCTTGATGAGTTTAAGACAGATAAGAAGATTAGAAGGGTTATACTTTTTAAGCCCGGGGGGAGGAATAGGATCCAGAGATGGTTGAGCAGATTTAGAATAGCAAAAATTTATCCTGAAGCAAGAATTTTGGTTATTAATCGTAGATGGTTAGTAAAATCCAACTGGTTTATTACCGGGATAAGAAAACTAATCTTTCCTATTATTCTTGCTCTTGAGGGGATGCACATCAGCCGATTGCAGATACCAGGGCGGGAAGGTCTTGTCGGGATTATTTACTACCTCCTTAATGAAATCATTGCATATGCTGTGATGCCAGGGAAGATTATTGGAGAGTATTATTTCCTCTCTAAAATAGAAGAGGTGCGGCCACTCGAAGGTTTAAAGGAGGAGGAAAAAAAGGAGGTAAGAAGAACTTTTGATGGCCCGTGGTATCTTAAGATATATAGGAAGATTAAAAAAGGTAGATTGACAAAAGAAACTTACCAACTTGATGAGGATAATATTAAACCACCAAAAAAGAAGGAAGGATATATACCACTTGATAAACTAAGCGAGGAGAACTATATCGATGTTGAAGAGAATCTGTCTGATGAAGATAAAGAAGAGCTTAGGAAGATTGGTATAAAGAAAATAAAAGGTAAGGGTAGAAAAAGCAAATTGGCGCGCGTATTTACCGGCGGCGGCAGAGGTACGAGATGGAGAATATCAGGTTTGGCCAAAGGTCTAATTAAGTTGCTAAGAATGAAAGACCCCAAGACAGGTGAGGATAGGGAAAGGTCTTTCGTAGAATTAAAACTCGCTGATACAAAAAAGGTATCAGAGGATTATGATATTGATATTCCGGCTTGCTTTATGGTCAGTCCTATGACGGGAAAGGTAACACAGCGTTTTATGGATATAAGCAATAATTTTGGGCTGATAGGGAAAATTTACTACTATATGCAGAGAATAGCAAGGCGCTTATCTCGTCACTATACCTGCCCCAGACATAAAAAAGTAAAGATTTCACAAAGAGATTACAATAAAGGTAAGGTAATCTGCCCACATTGTAATAGGAAGTTAATGCCAGTTCTCTCTTTGTTCAAAGCAACAACTGATAAAATAGAAAATTATAGTCCCACTGGACATTTTGATGTGTTTACATATTTAATCGCTAGTGGAGTGCTCAGGGCGTTTGTAAAAAATGGAGTGGAATATATAAAGATAGATACAATGGGTAATGTATTAGATACCTTTGACCCTCTCTATATAGGGTTATTAGAAAAGTCAAATAAGGCTATTGTAGCTGAGGTCGTGGATAATTTTGGCCAGCCTGGTGGGATGTTATTTGATTATGGCGGAGAATTACGAATGGCTGGAAGCCCTGCTTTTTCAGATAAATTTAAGAACCAGCGATTGCAAGAGTTAGCAAAATATCCACATAATATGCTGTCTTACTGGATCTCTGTAGAGAAGTTCATCAATCTTTTTAACATAACAAAAGAGGAATTATTAAATCTATCTCAAGAGAAAATAGAGAATAGAGTAAAACGTATCACAGATAAATTACCCTCTTATTTAGTGGATAAGAATGCTATTGAAGAAGAGAAAGGCCGCAAAAAGATCACCCCTGTAATTCAGTTAGAGAACTGCTCTGAAGATATTACTTCAGAGGCATTTGAGAAGGCGACTGGCAAAAAGGCTTCATCATATATGTTATATGCCCAGTGTAGGGTCAACAGGTATAAAGCTGTTAAATCTCCCGAAGAACAAACCACCACTACTCAAGAATTTATAAGGGAAAATCTGAAGAAGAAATTGAGTTTCTATCCTTTAATCACAATATTAAAAGAAAGGCAAAGAATTCCGGTTTATGCGGAGCCTCCTTTTGAGAAACCATTATTTAAGGAGGGGTTACCTAAAGAAGAGGTTCATAAGGAGGGAAAGCTACATAAGAGCGTTATTGTAGTCATATATAATAGTGATGGCAAGGTTCTTCTTACCAGGAGAGCACCTTTTCGGCCCCTATTCCCAAATAGGTGGACCAATGCCTCTGGTCATTCAATATTACTACAGAGATTTAAAGAAGAGGATGAAAAAATAGAAGAATTTCCGGAAGAACCTAAAGATACTGCATTTCGTGAAATAAATGAAAGATTAGACCTGCAGATAGATTCTCAAAGACTTAGATTAGTTGGTGAGAAGGAAGGATATAGAAACTATCTCCTGATGTATGGATTTGAGACCGAAGGGATAACTGGCCCATTATTAGATGAGATAATAGAAAAAATAGAAAGGAAATTACCAGAAGAATTTATTGTTGTCGAAGAGGGGGGTATTGTTTATGCTTATACTATAGCATCTTTCTGGTCAGAACTCCTAAAGCCACATATAGATAAGATAGTAGAGGAGTTAAAAGTAGATTTAAAAGTTAATGTTCTTTGCACATGGAATCGGGAGTTAAAAATAGTTTATACATATGTTTTGACAGAAGATGAAGAGGCTAAATTGAATACCCTTTCCGAAAGATTAAGAATGACTGATATACGCAAAAAGACTTTAGACCCCACTCAAATACAATTTGTTGATTTTGAATGGCTGGAAAAGAGTTACAATAAGCATCCCGGAGAATTTACCGATGTAGTTCAATTAGTATTGGGAAATGATGTTATTAAAAAAGTAGTAAGAGATAGGACAAAGCAAGTTTCTGCTGAAACAGAAAGAGTAAGTAAACCGGCTCGTGAGAGATTCATAGAATTTCTAAAGAAAAGGGTAAATATAAACATTACAGGATTAAGTCCAGAAGAACAAGATCGTGAGATAATGAGGTTATTCTTGCCAAAACCTGAAGATGATAGGATACTAAGCCAATTTATGCCAATGCGCATAAAGGAAGCGAAGGACGAAGATGTTGCTAAGCTTTTCCGCGATGGTAAAAATACACCTGCTGGTGTGTTTCCATTAAAGACTCTACTTGATCAAGGAATGGAAGGTCTATTAGCTTACGAAGAAATAAAAGAGGGAATGAAAGCCAGGGTTATTGATTTCTTCTTAGAAGAGACAAGGCGGCAGAAAGGAGAAAGCCATGCATTAGACTATTTAGAAAAAGAACTGGTGGATATGTTAAAGCTGCTACAGGAGTACAAATTGGCATCGGGTGAGTATTTCTGGGAAACCCTTACACCAAGCCAGGCAACTTTAGTAACCATACAATTATTCAGGCTGTCACAAATGATGTTTAAGCCTTCACCGATAGCGGACGCCTTTTATAGAAATCCTCTTAGACATTTAAATGGTTTATGTAATTTAATCGTCTATGGATTTTTGCAAGAGGAGGTAAAAAGTAAAAAATATAAGTCGATGAAACCATATGAAAGATTTACATATTTGGTTGAATTAGCCACAATAATGAATAGGGTAGATATTATTCAAAAGGAATCTCGCTTGAGGTTGTTAAAACATCCAGAGGATTATATTAGAGAGATTATAGATGAATTTAAGAAAGGCAATTATACCTTTAGACTTTTTGGACCCACTTTCAGAGAAGAATTCTACAATGAGTATTTAAAAGGCAGACCTCGCAAGGTGCTTGTCTACCTAACAAATAATAACGGTGAAGGTGTTGCAGATTTAGAACTCGCTGAGGCAATGCTGGAGATGAATCCAAATTTAACCATATATTTTGTCCCAAAGAATGGGCAGTGTCTGAACGACCTATCATGGAGGGATGTAGAAATTATTTTGCAGCATGACCGTACGCAGCCGCCCGAAAAAATGATTTTCAGAAAGTTGAGGAAGTTTGGACAACAAAAGAGGTTTATCCTTGTTAGGAAAGGTCCAGAGATTCAAGGGATAGACCCAGCAAGGATGAGTGATAGTTTGGCAAAGGTATTAATAAAGTGTGATGTTATTTTAATGAAAGGTCAGTCGAATGCAAGGATAAGGGGATGGAAGAAGCCGATGTATATGGCTCATGTGGTTAATAGGAGAGGAGACCAATCTATGGATGGAGTAGGTTGGGCGCGTAACCCACCCATTTTTGTAGGTGTCAAAGCGGGTATACCTCATTATTATAATGGAGAGGCTTCGTTCTGGAAGAAATTCGAAGACCCAGCCATTGATAGAACCTTTGGTGTTGCTCGTCAGACACTTAGAGAATATGCATATATGATTATAAGTGAGGCATTCTCTAAAGTAGTAGAGAGATTTTTTGATGGGGATGAAGAGAAGGCTATAGAAAAGATAACTAAGGAAGCGCAAAGGACAGGAAAGACTTTCGTCCAGGTTGTAGAAGAAAAATTGGCTGTGGGAGATAAGGAAGAAAAACCAAAAGATGATTCAAAAGGCAAACAAAAGACTTCAGTTTTTGGATTATTGACAGCGATAGGACTTGTTGTTTGGTTAGGGGTGGAGGTGATAAAACATATATGGATACCTTATATTGGAAGCGGGTGGAGTTTAGCTGTTCCTATTGTTGCCGTGATATTATGTAATGTCCCATTCCTACTGGCATTAATTACCCACTTACTTGTTTTACGTATAAAAGGGAAAGAATTGGATTCAGAATTGGATACGATTGTTAAAAGATCGGACTTGTATAAAAGAGCCGTAAAGGAAGGATATGAAGTTAAATATGATGATGGTACTCATTTGAAGTGGTGGGAACCAGCGACAGTAGACCATGCGAATAATACAGTGTGGATTGACAGGAGATGGGTGGTAAAATCTGATTCAGCACGAATTAATCGTTTGAGAAAACTCCTCCTACCCATTATCCTTGCCCATGAAGGTATACACTTAAGCATCTTTCTACTCTCTACTCACCACTCTTTATTCGCCACTCTCTACCCTCTACTCTCTACTCTTTACTTATACGAAATCCCTGCTTATGGCATAATGCCGATAAAATTCATTAAAGATTATCGCAAACAAAAAATAAAAGAGGTGTGTCCACTCGAAGGATTGAGTGAAGAAGAAAAAGAAAATGTAAAAGAATTCTTTGATGTTAAGTGGTTTGTTAAAATATATAAAAAGATTAAGAAAGACGAACTAACAAAAGAAACCTTTCAGCTCGACGATAGCAAGATTAAACCGCCAAAGAAATCCATAGGATATGTAGCACTTGATGAACTGAACGAGCAGAATTACATCGATGTTCGAGAGAATCTGACTGATGAAGATAAAGAAGAACTTAGAAAGATAGGCATCCAAAAGATGAAGGGTGCGGGTAGAAAGAGCAAATTATTTCGGCTGTTAGCTACTGGAGGTAAAAGTACAAGATGGGAAATACCATTTTTGCCCAAAGTGTTAGCTAATTTATTAAGAATGCAGGGTAGGGAACGGTCTTTTATAGAATTAAAAAATGCTAATACAAAAAAGGTATCAGAAGAGCATGAAATTGATATCCCAACTGGTCTTATGGTTAGTGCTCCAACATCGAAGATGACAAAAGATTTTATGAACATAAATAGTAATTTTGGAGTGGAAGGGCGGGTTTATTATTATATGCAGAGAATAACAAGACGTTTATCTCTTCACTACACCTGTCCTAGGCATAAAAAATTAAAGGTCTCACAAGAAGAGTATAATAAAGGGAAGGTAAACTGTCCAGTTTGTAATAGCAAATTAATACCAGTTCTTTCTTTATTCCATGCAAAAAGCGCTCCAATAGAAAATTATAACCCTACCGGACATTTTGATGTATTTACTTATTTAATTACAAGTGGAGTACTTAAGGAGATATTAGAAGATGGGGTGGAATATATAAAGGTAGGGACAGTAAGTAATGTGCTCGATACCATTGACCCTCTTTATATAGGATTGCTGGAAAAGTCAAATAAGGCTATTGTAGCTGAAGTTGTGGATAATTTGGGCCAGCCTGGTGGTATGCTCTTAGATTATGATGGGGAGTTGCGAATGGCCGGAAGTCCTGCTTTCTCAGACAAATTTAAAAATCAGTCTCCTGAAGAAATAGCGAAATATCCACATAATATGATGTCTTACTGGATTTCTATAGAGAAATTCCTTAACCTCTTTGATATAACAAAAGAGGAATTATTAAATCTACCTCAAGATAAATTAGTAAAAAAAGTAAAACATATTACAGATAGATTGCCTGTTTATTTTGTAGAAAAGAACGCCGTTGAAGTAGATGAAAGGGGGAACAAGATAATAACTCCTGTAATTCAGTTAGAAACTTGTTCTGAAGATATTACCTCAGAGGTGTTCGAGCAGGCAATAGGTAAAGAAATTACACCACACATATTGTATGCTCAGTGCGGTGTTGAGAGGTACAAAGCTGTTAGAAGCCATGAAGAACTAACTCCCACGACTCAAGAATATATAAGGAAAGGACTAAAGGGTAAAGTAAGTTTCTATCCTATCCATGAAATAATAAAAGAAAGACAAAAAATTCCAATTTATGATAAAAAAGGAAGACATATAGAAGGGGTTACTAAAGATGACGCACACGAGAAGGGTCTTTTGCATAAAAGTATAAGGGTAGTTTTATGCAACAGACAGGGGAAGGTTCTTCTTGTTAAGAGGAACCCTTATAGGGCTCTTTCCCCAAATAGATGGACCGTTGCTGCTGGTCATTTAGGATTGGTACGAAGAATGAGTGAAGATGGTAGTATAAAAGAATTTCCGGAAGACCCCCAGGAGGCTGCTTTTCGTGAAGTCAGTGAACGATTAGATTTACAGATAGATGTTGGTAGACTTAGAATAGTTGGTGAAGAGAACGGATATAAAAATTATGCCTTAATGTATAGATTTAAGACTAAAGATAGGATTAAATCTTTAGAAAAGAAATTACAAGAAAGATTGCCAGAAGATTTCGTTGTTGTCAGGGAAGATGATATTATTTATGCCTATACAATTTCCCCTGTTCCAATACAAAAGAAGGGAAAGATAGATAGTATGATAAATGACTTAAAAGAAAGTTTAGGGTTGACTGTTTCTCGCATGGAGAATTGGGAGTTGGTCACAGTTTATACATATTTTTTAACAGAAGAGGAGGCTAAAATAGATAGACTTAAGGAAAGGTTAAAAGAATCTAATATAAGTATAAAGGACATAAGCCCTGCTCAAGTACAGTTTGTTGATTTCGATTGGCTCGGGAAAGATTTAAATAAACACCCAACAGAATATTCTAATTCCCTTAGGCCAATCTTGATGGATGATGCCACCAAAACAGAGGTAAAAAATAGGATAAATGAAGTTTCTGTTGAAACGGAGAGAAAAAGAAGACCAGCTCGCCAAAGATTTATAGACTTTTTAAAAAGAAAGGGGTTTATAGATATTACTAATTATGGTCCAGAAAAGCAGGATGAAGCGATAATGAAATTTCTTATACCGACGCCGAAAGATGTGGCGGATGATGAGGTGGTTTCAGAAATCTTCCGAGAAGGAAAGAATACGCCTGCAGGTGTGTTCCCATTAAAGACTCTATTTGACCAAGGGATGAGAGGGTTATCAGCTTATGAAGAGGTTAATGAGGAGATAGAAGCCGGGGTCGTAGATTTATTTTTGAATGAAATAAAGGTTAGAATAGTAAATCCAGACCTAAAAGTCTTGGAGAAAGAATTGAGAGATACATTAAGAATGCTGCAAGAGTACAAATTGGCATCGGGTGATTATTTCTGGAGAAGCCTTACCCCTTCTCAGGCAACCTTAGTAGCTGAAAAGCTTTTTAAATTGTTAGCCCGAAGTAGAGTATATATTCCCGACGACCTCCGTGAAAATCCTCTTATTTATAGAAACAAATCATGTCAGGAAACAGTTGCTGAATTTCTGAGGAGAGAGGATGAAAAAATGAGATATACACCTGTAAGTGATTTAGAAAGGTTTAAACATTGGCTTAAATTAGCTATATTGATGGACAGGGTAGATGTCATTCAACGGGGAGCTCGGCTAAATGTATGGCTCTTTCCCTATAAAATGATATATCCCCAATTGCAATCACATATTAAGGATATAATAAATAACTTTGAGAAAGGCGAAACTACTTTAAGACTTTTTGGGGATGAATTTATAGAAGATTTTTACAATAAATATTTGAAAGATAAACCTCAAAAGACACTTGTTTATCTTACAGAGGGAAATGTTGCAGGTCTTGTAGATTTAAAACTTTCGGAAACAATGGAAGAGATTAATCCAAATTTAAAGATATATTTTGTACCTAAGAATGGACAGTATTTAAGCCATCTTTCGTGGAAAGATGTAGAAGATATTTTAGAAGAAGATTCTAGAAGAACACAGGATAAAAAACTTTTCAGAATCTTTAGAAGATTGAGAACCCCAAGAAGGTTTATCCTCTTTAAAAACGGTCCACAAATTCAAGGAATAGACCCGGCAAGGATGAGTAAGAATTTAGCAACTATATTAAAAAACTGTGATGTTATTCTTATGAAAGGTCAATCGAATGCAAGGATAAGGGGGTGGAAGAAGGATGTGTATATGGCTCATGCAGTTAGAGGAAGAAGAGACCAGGCTATGGATGGAATGAGTCGAGAAGGTCAACCGTTGGCTTTTGTGGGTGTTAAAGGAGGTATAAATCATTATGAAGGGTGGGAGGCGTCGTTTCGGCGAAAATACACAGACTTTAATAATAGAACCTTTGGTGTTGCTCGTCAGACACTTAGAGATTATGCATATATGATTATAAGTGAGGCATTCGCTAAAGTAGTAGAGAGATTTTTTGATGGGGATGAAGAGAAAGCTATAAAAGAGATAACTAAGGAAGCGCAAAGGACAGAAAAGACCTTCGTGGAGATTGTAGAAGAAAAATTGGCTGTGGGAGATAAGGAAGAAAAACCAAAAGATGATTCAAAAGGCAAACAAAAGACTTCAGTTTTTGGATTATTGACAGCGATAGGACTTGTTGTTTGGTTAGGGGTGGAGGTGATAAAACATATATGGATACCTTATATTGGAAGCGGGTGGAGTTTAGCTGTTCCTATTGTTGCCGTGATATTATGTAATGTCCCATTCCTACTGGCATTAATTACCCACTTACTTGTTTTACGTATAAAAGGGAAAGAATTGGATTCAGAATTGGATACGATTGTTAAAAGATCGGACTTGTATAAAAGAGCCGTAAAGGAAGGATATGAAGTTAAATATGATGATGGTACTCATTTGAAGTGGTGGGAACCAGCGACAGTAGACCATGCGAATAATACAGTGTGGATTGACAGGAGATGGGTGGTAAAATCTGATTCAGCACGAATTAATCGTTTGAGAAAACTCCTCCTACCCATTATCCTTGCTCATGAAGGCAAGCATCTTAAACGATGGCAGATTGCTTTATCTGAAAAACTCCAATCCCTCCCTGCCTTCTTTCGGATTCCCCTCCAGATATTATTCACCCCCATCCTTGAAATCCCTGCCTACTTCATAATGCCCATAAAGTTCTATCTTAACAAAGTTCTAAGTCCCGCCATATCCGCCTTAGGCGGGGCGGACAGGCGAGACCTGACACCAATTATTGATGATGATGGTTTCGTATGGAGAGTTGACAGCAGGGGAACTGCTGTGGGAGTTAATGAAACTCGTGGGGTTCGGAAAGTAATAGGCAAACACGGCAATATAATCGAAATCACTTCGCATAAACCTGGTCATCCAAGGATGGTCAAGCGCGTGACGCTCCAGAATATCAAAACCAACGACGAGATCATACTTTCCTCGACACCCACAGAGATTTCCAAAAATCTGACTTTTAATTTCTTTAGTATTCGTGTAAATGGTATCCCCCTTCAATGCGAAGATGCAGGACTTAAGGTTTTTCTCTCCAATGACGAATATGTGATTAAAGATATTAGCGCAGGTGAATCTTCAGGCATAGGCATCGGAATGACAATGGCAAATTGGGTTGCTTCCCATGCGTTAAGGAACGATGTATCAATAATATATGGACCTGACTCTAGATCTCACTCTCTATTCCATATTATGAAGTCTATAACTAAAAAACCGAAGGTTAAGGGTAAAGATAGGTGGGAAGAACTCAAAAAAGTCGATGTATATGAACAATTTGGCCCCTTGACAGTGGCACTGAAGAAAGGTGGAAAAGTGGAAGTGGAAGTGAGTGGAGGTGTGGTGAAAAAATGCAAGGAGAGTCCATCGTTCGAAGGGAAGTCTATTACTATCGCGGAAGATGGAAAGACTACAATGGATGGTACTGTGGTCGGTCGATTAACTTACTTTGACAAGCTTGTAATGTTAAGAGGCGCACCTGACCCTATTAATATAGTCAAGGAACCTTCTGGTGCTATAACAAGATATAAACTCAAAACTCAAAAGATTACACCATCCCAACCCCAAAAGGGCCGAGTCGATGGCACATCTCCACAGTTGGTAGCGAGCTTTTGGGGGAAGAGATTCAAAGAGCATCCCAAAAAGACCGCCTTTCGTGACGCGCCTTTGGGTGAAAACGCCATTCTTGTTCTGCCCGCTTTCTTGTCTCTGTTAGTAGGTTCCTTTATATTCGGTATTCCCATTTCGCTTGTCCTGGCAGGAGCCTGGGTTGGGGCTGCCTCAGGCATACTTGCTTTTGTATACCATAAGGAGGTGTTTGAAAGGGGAAAGACCGAGCCACGGCCAGCAACATCTGTGGAGAAATTCAATATCTTTTTACATTTCTTGGGGATGGGAATGGGTTCGCTGTTGCTCGCCACAGTAATTATGCACGGGTTGTCTTCTTTTGAACTTTTACAGCCAGGGCAGGAAGGGTTTACTGCTCGGGTCTGTATATTCATCATGGCCGCCCTATCAGGTTACCTGGCAAGCGCCTTTTATCATAGCGTAGTCAATATCATTCAATGGGTGCGCGGCAAACCCCTTTTGGTGGGGACGCGTAGCAGTCTTTTCCTTGGGATTGGTAAAATAATTAATAAGCTACCATTATTTATTTATTTGAGAAGAATTAAAGGAGTAGTTAATTTAAAAGGAATGAAAGGCAAAGAGAAGATAACCAAGAAGCGTTGGAGAGAATTTATATCAAGCCGAACCTTTAGGAATGCTTTAGACTTAAATCGTCAACTTGTGGCTGAAGACAGAATTGGATTTGAGAGTAAAGCAGGAGGCATTTTTGGTGATTATGCACAGTGTGGATTGACAGGAGATGGGTGGTAAAATCTGATTCAGCACGAATTAATCGTTTGAGAAAACTCCTCCTACCCATTATCCTTGCTCATGAAGGCAAGCATCTTAAACGATGGCAGATTGCTTTATCTGAAAAACTCCAATCCCTCCCTGCCTTCTTTCGGATTCCCCTCCAGATATTATTCACCCCCATCCTTGAAATCCCTGCCTACTTCATAATGCCCATAAAGTTCTATCTTAACAAAGTTCTAAGTCCCGCCATATCCGCCTTAGGCGGGGCGGACAGGCGAGACCTGACACCAATTATTGATGATGATGGTTTCGTATGGAGAGTTGACAGCAGGGGAACTGCTGTGGGAGTTAATGAAACTCGTGGGGTTCGGAAAGTAATAGGCAAACACGGCAATATAATCGAAATCACTTCGCATAAACCTGGTCATCCAAGGATGGTCAAGCGCGTGACGCTCCAGAATATCAAAACCAACGACGAGATCATACTTTCCTCGACACCCACAGAGATTTCCAAAAATCTGACTTTTAATTTCTTTAGTATTCGTGTAAATGGTATCCCCCTTCAATGCGAAGATGCAGGACTTAAGGTTTTTCTCTCCAATGACGAATATGTGATTAAAGATATTAGCGCAGGTGAATCTTCAGGCATAGGCATCGGAATGACAATGGCAAATTGGGTTGCTTCCCATGCGTTAAGGAACGATGTATCAATAATATATGGACCTGACTCTAGATCTCACTCTCTATTCCATATTATGAAGTCTATAACTAAAAAACCGAAGGTTAAGGGTAAAGATAGGTGGGAAGAACTCAAAAAAGTCGATGTATATGAACAATTTGGCCCCTTGACAGTGGCACTGAAGAAAGGTGGAAAAGTGGAAGTGGAAGTGAGTGGAGGTGTGGTGAAAAAATGCAAGGAGAGTCCATCGTTCGAAGGGAAGTCTATTACTATCGCGGAAGATGGAAAGACTACAATGGATGGTACTGTGGTCGGTCGATTAACTTACTTTGACAAGCTTGTAATGTTAAGAGGCGCACCTGACCCTATTAATATAGTCAAGGAACCTTCTGGTGCTATAACAAGATATAAACTCAAAACTCAAAAGATTACACCATCCCAACCCCAAAAGGGCCGAGTCGATGGCACATCTCCACAGTTGGTAGCGAGCTTTTGGGGGAAGAGATTCAAAGAGCATCCCAAAAAGACCGCCTTTCGTGACGCGCCTTTGGGTGAAAACGCCATTCTTGTTCTGCCCGCTTTCTTGTCTCTGTTAGTAGGTTCCTTTATATTCGGTATTCCCATTTCGCTTGTCCTGGCAGGAGCCTGGGTTGGGGCTGCCTCAGGCATACTTGCTTTTGTATACCATAAGGAGGTGTTTGAAAGGGGAAAGACCGAGCCACGGCCAGCAACATCTGTGGAGAAATTCAATATCTTTTTACATTTCTTGGGGATGGGAATGGGTTCGCTGTTGCTCGCCACAGTAATTATGCACGGGTTGTCTTCTTTTGAACTTTTACAGCCAGGGCAGGAAGGGTTTACTGCTCGGGTCTGTATATTCATCATGGCCGCCCTATCAGGTTACCTGGCAAGCGCCTTTTATCATAGCGTAGTCAATATCATTCAATGGGTGCGCGGCAAACCCCTTTTGGTGGGGACGCGTAGCAGTCTTTTCCTTGGGATTGGTAAAATAATTAATAAGCTACCATTATTTATTTATTTGAGAAGAATTAAAGGAGTAGTTAATTTAAAAGGAATGAAAGGCAAAGAGAAGATAACCAAGAAGCGTTGGAGAGAATTTATATCAAGCCGAACCTTTAGGAATGCTTTAGACTTAAATCGTCAACTTGTGGCTGAAGACAGAATTGGATTTGAGAGTAAAGCAGGAGGCATTTTTGGTGATTATGCAATGAAGGAACGGAAAAGGATTCAGGAGCACATTAGGCATTTAAAAGAGGATTTGGGTATAAAGGTTCTCATTCATTGTGGTATTGGTGGACAATCTTTTGGGAATAGAGCCCTGGTTGAGTCAGTAGGGACAGAAGAAGGGATAGAAATTATCTTTTTAGAAAATTTAGGTTATGATTACAGACAGATTTTTGAAGAAATTATTAAAGATAAGGGGTATAAGCCTCATCAAATAGCGGTTCATGTTTCTTCCAAAAGCGGCATAACTGATGAGACATTGATTAACTTTTTACAAACAGCCTGCCGACAGCTAATTTTAAGGTTATCAAAAGAATATTATGGCAACTATCGTCCTGCTATAAGATTGGATGAGATGTTAAGAAAGAAGAAGGATATAACAAAAGTTCATCTTGAAGATTTAAGATTAAGTGAAGAAGAGAAAAAACTACTAAGGGAGAGTCTTGAAAGAATTATCTTAACTACCACAGTTAAACGTGATGGCATGAGGTTAGAAAATTTTGTTTACGATTTAGCCACTTGTAATTTGTCTAAAGAGGTTTTAGGAAATGATGAAGGTATATTCTTAGCTCATATTCCTGAAAATATTCAGGGCCGCTTTTCTGAACGGAGTGCAAGCGGTGATGTTACCTCCTGTTTTGCTGGTCGAGATATCGAAAAAATAAACCAGGGAGCAAAAGAGGTTTTACCTGTTTATAAATCCGATAATACAATAATAAATTCTGCCCAGAAGGCAGGGGCTGAGCTTCATCTTCTCAACCCCGATTATATAGTAGTAGCATTCCAGGCTAGCAATATGGTTGCTTCCGGCTCATCTCTACTTCAAAAATTCACTGAGTCCTTGGGAAAAGATGGATGTGCAGCACTGGTGATACCTTGTATTGGTCAGAAGATGCTTAATAAGTTTGCTTCAGCTTCCTGGCCAGGAAAAGTTGCTTTTATTCTCGTAAATGTAGAGAGGGATTCAAAAGGGAAACTGGATCCACTATATATGTCTTCTGAAAAGCATCCTTATTTTGTCTACAACCAGAAGAATCTTTCTGAAGAGGAAGACGCTAGAAGACTTCAATTCTTTGATACGCTAATCAAATGGTACGGACTGTTTAATGCTGGAGAGATTACAGCCGATATCCATTCTGAAGAATATAATAGGAGAAACTGGCAGACACAGCCCTATGTAGAAATAGGTAAAAGAATTTTAACAGACAAGGCAGGCAAATTGTCTCGAGAAGAAAAGGCTTTGCAAAAAAGATACAGAAGGATGCTTAAGAGAGTAGCTAAAGGGCCAGCTCATGATTTAAGAGCTATATTTGATAAAGATAATAATCGGCTCACTCGCAAGGAAATAGAGAGATTGCTACCTGATGAACAGCTGAAAACAGAGACTCCCCAACCAAAGAAGCCTATTACTGACAAAGAATTCTTGTCTGTACTTGATGAAATTTTAAAACGAAGGAGAAAATTAAAGAATGTCCACTCTATAACCGAGGCTAAAAAGATAGATGAAGAGGTCTTTGAGCTTTTTGAGAAAATAAAAGATTATGGCCGAGGCGAACAGCCTGAAGAGATTGAAAATGTAGCTAAATTCCTGGCTAAAGCCATAGTGGTAAATCTTAAAAATAATAATCTCATACCTCTGCCTTATCCTTATTCACCACAAGAAGAGGTAGAGGTGCTCGGTCTGTGGTTTAAATATATTCTAAAACCAGGTGGTATACCTCGTGAAGATGAAGTAGGGACAACTGGGCAACATGCGGTCAACCAATTTTTGGCTGATGGTAAAAAAGTAGGTTTTTCTATCTTGATTGATGAAGTGACTGCATTGAGTAAAATAAAAAGAAGAGAGATTCCAGTGGTTAATTATGGATTAGCTAATAATTATCTGGTAGATCTTTACCCAGATGAGATAAGAAGGCTTTATTTAGAATCCTGGTTTGAGGCCTTTAATGAGTTAAAACGCAGTTGTTTGGTTTTGAGATTAAAGGACTTCACTACTGAGCATGGCAGAATTCAGGCCTTCCGCTTATTTGGCCGAGTCAATGAATTGGTTGAGGAAATGGTGGAAAGAGCAGGTCTTCATAAGAGAGGTAAGGAGGGACGACCAGAGGAGGAAAGGGCAGGGAAAGGCGCCCGCGACGAACGCACCTCGCCTTTTGAAGAGATAGATATAGATGAGATAATAGAAAGATATAGATTACTGGTTAATAAGATAAGCGATAGGTCAAAAGATACGGAGGGAGTTTATAATAGAGCCTATTTGATTGTATTGACAGTTTTAGCAGCGTACCTGGCTGAGCAAAGAGGAGAATTAACCGAAGAATTAAGAAAACAGTTTAGAGAAGGTCTTCTGGCGGACCTGGAAAAAACCCAGAGAGACGAGCCAGAAAAGATTGATAAAGCTCTTGAAACTTTACATAAAATTAATATGCATACCGATAATCGAAAGAAATCTGTCGCCAATGGGCTTTGCAAAATGGTGGAACTGGCGGCTCGCAAAGCTTTCAAAGAAGACTACGCGGATGTTAAATTAACTACATCTGGCCCTTCCAAAAATTCCTTACTAAGGAAATACCATAGAGTTGCTGTAAGCGTATTAGGTGAGAAACTCGCCCGAAAACAATTTTCGAGAAAAACTATACAACTTGCATATTTTGTTCTCGAAGCATATTATTGGGACGAGAAATCTGTGCGAGAACGAGAATTGGTGCAAAAAGCGCAACAAAAAACGCTACAGATACAAAACCTACTGATAGCTCTCAAAAATACCAATAGACAAGATATTGCTGAAGCCAAAAAAATCCTGACAGACGAAATTTATATTAAGATAGAAACTAAGGAAAAAGATTCTATCGTTGATAGACTTTGGGAAATGCTGGATCTGGCATATCAAGGAAAAGATCCCACTCAGGCACTTCTACTTTCGAAAGATTTCGAGAAATGGGGACCTGTAAACAGGAGAGATAGAAGAAAGGTTGCCATTGATATTATTGCAGAAGAATTTTCTACCGATAAGGAGATGTTGGTTTACCTAATTGAAGAAATGGAAAGACCATCCTTTAAAGGAAAAGTGGAAGACGCAAACAAACCCAAGCTCTATCTACAATTAAGACGGCTTAAGTACATACTTGATAGAATAGGTGCACGAAACAGACTCCCTAATAAGTTCCCAAAGAAAAATAAAATTGGAGGCCTTTCTACGCTAAATGAAGCACTTGAAAGAATAAGATTATTCGACCAAGAGGAGACAACCCAGACTCCAGGCAAGAGTCCTGAAGATTCTAAAAGGAGCAAGTGGCGTGAAAAGATGGAAGAGTATCGTAAGAGAAAATTAGGAAGGAGCGTGCTTCCTTTAGTTTTGGTGGGTGCATTGGTTGCAGGGACGCTTCTATCTATTAGGGACTCAATTATGGGGCCGATTTCAGATTTAGGTGCTTCGATTGGACAGCCGTCTAAATTGAGTAGGTTTATCCTATTATGTGTTCTGCTGATGGGTTTGCCGGTTCTTATTGTGTCGGCAATAAAACGAGTTTTGAATTGGTGGGCTAATATAGGAAAAGTGGATTCTGAGAAAACCCTGTCGAAAAAAACCGATACCAAGGACTCGGACGAGAGTAAAAAACGGCCTTCCAGGCGATTATGGTCACTTTTATTTGGTGGATTTGTAATTTCATTAATTATCAACTCAGATGTGTTTGGGGCAGTTGGGGATATTATTAGGAATGGACCGCAAGCTAGATGGGGCAGCACTTTTGAAATTCCTTTTGGATTAGGATTGTGGGGTTTATTCATTTGTGCTGTTACCGGTGTTGGCGTGTGGGCGATATACCGGGAGGTTGGCCTTGCAACAGTTGGCCTGATGGGAGAGGAGCGAGTCACATTGCCCAAAGCTTTAAGTCTGGATATTGTGCAGCGAGCGCTGGCGCCTTTGTCAGGGAGAGGGCTAGAACCTGTTGCAGCTATTGCCCAGCAGAAACAAGAGAGGATTGAAGGCAGGATGGGCTGGCTTGGTCTAGAGGAAGAAAAATTGTCTAAGGAAGAGATTAAAAAGACATATATGGATGGAGGAAGTTTCTTACGGGCGGAATCCAGAGATTACCTGGACATCTCCTACTAAGGAAATGGCAAGAGAGGCAAAAGAAATTGGGAAGTTTGCCAGAACGGTGCGGACACGCCATAAGAGGGTGGTGATTGAAGAAACCAGGCTATATGAGGAAGTGGCAGCCACCATAGCAGGGGAGAGAGGTTATTCTGAAGTCTTTGCTTTACAGGCTATGCCTCCACAGGCGATAAGAAAGGAGATTGAGAGTAATATAAATAACCTGGAGGAGACCCTGTTCGTGGTTTCTTCTCCGAAGTTGGTAGGATATTTATGTGAGAAGTTAGCTAAATCTTACAAAGCCCAGGAAGCCCAGGAAATTTCTGTTGAGGGGATTGAATCTAAAGTGCGCAAACATATTGTGGTAATAACGGAAACTAACACACGACTTGCTGAGAAAGCGAAGAAGTTACTGAGGACATTTAATGTTCCTGAAGGGACGAGTGGTTCTTCTGCGATATTCAGCGAAGGAGCTTTGTTCATATTGGCATTGGCAGGTGTGGATATAGAGCAATTCGTTGAGAGCGGTATCAAGGGATTGGCAATGTGTAGAGAAGAGAAACTGAAGAAGAACCCGGGTGCTCAATTGACCCGATTCCTGGAGGCAACGAGGAAGGCGGGACGGGAGCAGATAGCTCTGGTACTGCCTGAGAAACTAAGAGGATTTGGTCGGTGGTGGCAAAGACGGATTTTGGATCTGGGGATAGAAAGTAGCCGAATTATTCCCGTAGGGGAAGAGGTCTTGTCCAATCCTGGGAAGTATGGGAAGAAGACAGCATTCATAAAGATAAAAATAAGGACAGGAATTCGTTCCTGGCTATCCAATAAGTGGAGTGTGGCTTTTGGCTTTCTGAAGGGAGGGGAGCCTGTATTAGAGATTACTCTACCTGGTAAGAAAGCTATTGGTGGGCTATACCCTGTTGCAGGATTTGCCACTCGTCTCAGCTATCCTACGGGAATCGGTCAATTCGAGTCGGCCAGTGTACCGGTAACTTTCAGGTCAGGAAAGGAATTATCACCGGCTGAAGCTCTTAGCTACTTCTTCGGGATAGAAAAGAGTAAGTCGTTCTCCAAGTATATTAAGCCAGGTGCGCTCTCCAGAGGAAGAAAGGTATTCCTGTTCGACTTTGATAGTCTCTTCAAGATGGATTCTGTTAAAAGGGTTACACCTTGGGGAATGGATATAGAGCTCAAGGTTAAGCCAAGGAGCAAGACAGCATTTGAATTTATGGATAGGATAGTTAAGGTAGCAGAGGAAGAGGGGAATCCGGATGGCGTCAAATTTGCCTTTGTCTCCAGTAGAAGAGACCTGCCCAGAGAAGTTATAGAGCAGATTCTAAGGGACTATATGAGTAGACATGGTCTATCGGCAATAGCCAGGGTAATAGATAAAGAACTGATAATTGACCGGGAAACATTGAGCAAGGCGGGAGGAATAGCAGGCATATCGAGGACTGGGAAGATAAGCACGAAGGTAGTATTCTCACTCATCAATAGGAGACTCGGAGGCAGGAGAGAGACTAGGATTAGCATTATTACCGATAATATAGATAGATGGGAGCAGGATGTAGAGAGGGAAATGGTGAAGAATCTTCTCTGGGTAGTGCTGGAACCAGCGAAAAAGGGAGAGGTATTATCTACAGCAGCAGGGCTGGCTGTAGCCATAGAGGGTAAATATTGTGCTGGGCTGGAAGAGTTCATAAGGGCGAACTACTTTAGAGAGGATGCAGAAAGGCTATTATCTCAGATAAAGAAGGGCAATAGGATTATTCTTCCGCCAACGCCGATACATGAGGAGTACCTTGAAGAAATTGAAGCTGAAGGAAGAATATATAAGTTTCAGGCGTAAATTTCTTATTTAAATTTTGCTAAAAATTTACAATCTGTTTACATGATTGTAACATGACTATTGTAAAATGATTTGAAGTTTTGACCTTCTTGACGGAGATTTTGAAATAATAAATATTCCGAAAGGGCAAACCCCGAGCAATCGGGGGGCGCAAAGCCTCGGGGTTACTTAGATAGACAACATTGCAGTTGAACCGGCCGGGCTGCCGATAACGAGTAGAAGAACCCGTTATGAGTAGTCCGGCTTTTTTTATATGAAATTTCCCTCTTTTTTGGGGAGAAAGGCAGGGCGAGTAGGTGCACTCGCAAGGTGGCTAACCGGAGTTTGTCCCGCCATTGCGCGACGGTCGCCCGAGGGACGGCGAGAGTCTGTCTCCCGGAAGAAGCAAAGCTTACTCTTTACCGCTATAAAGGCAAGCAAATCTTAGCGTCAATATAAGAGAATATACATTTTGAAGGAGGATTACGATGAAGTTGTGTAAGATTTTAGTTATTGATGATGATTTCCCGGTAGGGTATCTGATTAAGATTAGTTTAGAGGCAGAAGGATATGAGGCAGTGCTTGCCTTAAGTGGTGAAGAGGGTTTAGAGAAGGCCAGGGCAAGTCCTCCAGACCTAATTACCTTAGATGTACTTATGCCTGAAATGGACGGCTTTGAAGTGATGGAAGCTCTCAAGAGAGATGAAGCGCTAAATTCAATTCCAGTGATGATGATATCAGTAGTTAATGAAATTCGCAAAAAGAAAGGAATGGAGATGGGAGCGGCAGATTACTTATTGAAACCGATCGATTTTGATAATCTTTTGGATAGGATGAGAGGTCTGGAAATTAACGAGAAAGAACGGGATGAGGATTGAGAGAAAATGGTAGCTTGGTGGTATAGCAAGGCAAATAAAATATGGCTTAGAATCCTGGCACTGGTTGTAAGTAGCATATTTTTCTTCACCCAGGTAGTGGGAGCCTCTATGCCAGATAGAAGTTTCTGGAGAGAGAGGCGTAAAGCCAGGCAGAAACTTCTCTCTTCCCGGGAGAAACCTCACCAATCAGATAGACGAAAAGGTTTAGGAAAGAAGCTTGAAGAAAAAGATGTAGCAGGTGAAGTATCCTCTCTTATCACTCCTCATAATCTATTCACCGTTCCTTCCCAATACGGCACAGTAAAAGAAGTCCATACGCAAGCAACAAGCAAGAAGCCACAAGGGATGGCGAATAGACTGATTATCCACATCCAGGACGCCCATTCCAGTCCTGAAGCCCAGCTAAACAGCGCAAATATCCTGAAATATCTCCAGAAAGGTGTAGCCAGAGAGTCTACTCTGCCTCTATTGATATGTGTTGAGGGTTCCTCTGGTCTTGTGGACACCACACTTCTCTCCACCTTTCCTGAAAATAAGATAAAGGAGAAAGTAGCCAGTGAATTTCTTAAGGAAGGAAAAATTACTGGAGAGGAATACTTTGCCATAGTCAAAAATGACAAGGCACCAGCTGTAAATATTTATGGTGTGGAGAATAAACGCGCATATGATAAGAACCTGAAAGCCTTTGACGAAGGTCTCTCTTCAGGAGAAAGGTTGAGGAATTACTTCCAGAAAGTAAAGAAAGAGATTAACCCACTGAAAGCCCGCCTGTATAACAAGAGATTGAAAGAGTTAGAATCGAAGATAGAAGCCTACCAGAAGAAGAAAATCTCACTCACTCAATACTCCCAATACCTCCATCATCTTCTGGATGGTTCTCCTCTCCCCTCGGGGGAGAGGGTTAGGATGAGGGGGAAATACCCCAATTTCAAACTGTTTGTCGAAGCCTCTAAATTTGAGAAGAAGATAGACTTCTCCAGGGTAGATTCTGAGAGGTCGAAATACATAAAAGAACTGAGCAAAAAATTAACTAATGATGAACTATCTGACCTTCTGATTATGAGCCTTGACTATAGATTAGGAAAGGTGACATCAGGCGAATACTATACTTATCTCCAGTCTCTCTCTTCCAGGATGGGAAAGGGTATAAGGTCTCAAGACCCCAGAATACTGACTGAGCTTGTGACTTCCGGGGAAGGTAAGAATGAGTATCCTAACCTCAACTTATATATCAAGTACAACAAGCTCTACGACAGGATAGACCAGAATAGGTTATTCTCAGAGATTAGTGAGTTGGAGGAAGAAGTTAAGGAGGGACTATGTGAGAGAGAAGAGGAGAGGAAATTAGTAAAGCTCTCCAGGATGCTTGGTGTTTTAAAGGACCTGGTGAGTCTCAAGATTTCCAATGAAGACCTGGCATATTACTATAGACACCGTGATGAGATTACTCCAGGGATGTTCTCCAATTTCCTTACCGCCCATAAGGCAGGGGGCCGCTTTCCAATTGTCATTGCGAGGAGTGAAATGACGAAGCAATCTCTTTCTGTTGACGAGATTGCCACGCTCCCTTCGGTCGCTCGCAATGACAAAGGGGATTATGATGCAGCATCTGTAGGGGCGACATTTATGGCACCCGAAATAACGGCGAACCTATCAAAATTTGAGGAGTTCTACAGGATTGCTTTAAAGAGAAACGAAGCTTTAGTAGATAACACCATCTCCCGGATGGAAAAAGAAGGAGTGAAAGTCGCAGTTCTCATTGCTGGAGGTTTCCATACGCCAGGGATTACAGAGCTCCTGCGTGATAGGAATATGTCCTATGTAGTGGTTACTCCCCGGCTGGGAGAGAACTATTCCTCTGATTTGGAACCCTCTCCCAGAAAGAAGAGGTCGGACCTGGAGAAGGCATTGGCGGGGATTGTAGGGGCAATAAGGCCAGCGCATATATTTGGAGACGCATCGTTCCAGAGATACGCCGTGATTTGCCTTGGGGCGAATCTTACTGTAATTCTCTCCTCTCAGTTTAACCCAGAGGAGATAGAAAGGGCATCCCGACAGCTAATAAGTGATTGGAAGGAAGAACTTCGTGCTCGAGGCAAATCAACGGAAGTGATAGACAGTGTTGAATTTTTTTCTGTAGTTTTAACGAGAGACAAGGAGGCGTTTGTTTTAGGAGTTGTCAGGATAAAGAATGAGAATCTGCCTTTTGTCTTTCGATATGATGTAAAGGAAGAAACAGTCTCTGAGATTATCTCTGGTGATGATTGCAGAGACTTTTTCCTTTCAGGCGCCTTTGATAATATTATAGAGGCTGAAGTTGCTCTGGCTGTTTGGGACAAACTACCAAAACTCTGGCCGCCCTCCGTACTAACCGAGCCAGAAATTAGAACAGCCATCTTCGGCAAAGGCGAATCCGAAGTCGAAGATATCACGTCTGAAACCATTGAGGAGTTAGCTGAGGAAAGAGTGGAAGAATTAAATAACGCTAGACAAGCCAAAGATGTAACAAGTAATGTATCGGTCAACGGTACCGGTCCACTTTTAGACCTGGCATTGCTGCTATGGCAATTAAAAGTACTTAATAGAGCCGGCATCTATCTAAGGGATGTGTTGAAACCTAAGCAGTTTTTGGATCAAATGGATAATGTAAAGCACGAGAGGTATAAAACCGCAGTTGAAAATGAATATCGCATGATTAAAACGCCGATTATGAAAGAAAAGAGCTCGATTTTTGGATTACTGGCATCGATAGTGGCTGTTAATTGGTTAGGGAAAGAAATTATACAGCACATCTGGATACCTTATATCGGTGGTGGCTGGAGCTTAATTGTACCTTTTGCTCTCTTGATATTGTGTAATTTGCCATTTGTATTGTCTTTGTTTAACCACTTTATTTCCTTGCGTTTAAAAGGCGAGGAGATAGATTCAGAATTGGTAGATAGGGTTATCAAAGGTTCAGATGAGTATAAAAAAGCATTGAAGAGAGGTTATGAGGTTAAGGTTGATGAGGATGGAACTAATGTAGCATGGTGGAAACAAGCAGAAGTAGACCATGCCGGTAAAACAGTATGGATAAATAGAATCTGGGTAGTAAAAACTAAATCAAGAATAATCAATCGCTTAAGAAAGCTTCTACTGCCGCATATCCTTGCTCATGAAGGACTACATTTAACTCGTTGGCAGATTGCCTTAGCTAAGAAACTCCAGTCCCGCCCCAAACTCCTCGGGAGCCCCCTCCAGATATTGTTCATCGAAATCCCCGCTTATACCATTATACTGGTAAGCTTCTTGAAAAAACTAGCGCCATCCTTATTTGCTCGGAAGATGCGAGTAATATTAGAAATACGAATTAACAGTTGGTTATGGTTTTTGGGGAGATGGTTTATGAGTTCCCTAGGAAAGGGGGTGCTGTCCCTATTCTCCAGAAAAGGAATTGTCCTTTCAAAACAGGAACAGCGTGAAGTAGAAGAAAAAGTACGAAAGTTGTTTGAGGCTGGTTATTGGATTGAGTTTAGTCCTGCTCTTGAAGAAAGATGTATAACGGTGCACTTAAAGAATCGTGATCCTCAAAAGTTTAGAGGAAGATACACTCACGGCTCTTACACAATTATGCAGCAGGAAGATGGCACAGCACAATTGATGGAGATTACCCCGAACTTATCGAGACAATTTGATGGACAGGGCATGGGAACTCTTTTTATAGCAATTTCTCTTCTTATAATTTATGGTTCTGAATCTCCTGGCAAGGAATTCGAAATAATCAGTCCCAGTGAAGACGTCTTAAACATGAAAAGTGCTTTCGGGAGATTGGAACTGTGGAAGATTTTTGGAATTCGATTTGACTATGTCAAATTAGGGAAATTAATGGCTCCCAACTTCCGAATTCGGGGTAAAGTGCCGAAAATTGACGACAAATATATTAACAAGTTAATGGATTTGAATAAGAGAAACGAGGTAGGTAGTCAAAATATTCAGCTTGCTAAAGAGATAATAGATGGGCTTCTCGAGCACAAGCTGCATCCTGTCATAAAGAAAGAAATCAGAAGATTCAAGAGAGAGAAGCCGAGCAGGAGGGTAGTCCTCGGTCCAAGAAGTTACAAGCCTGACCTATTTACACGTAAGGAAGCGAGGGATGTGAAGACTGCTGATGGAAAAACCCTGTTTGACCATAGGTTAGGGTTGATTCAAAGGATAGTAGGAGAATATCCAGACCTGATAAGAAAGAAGGCTAGAGAAGGTGACCTCCAAATAGAAGATGAAGACCTCAATTACATAGTAGAGAACATTAAAGAGGCGTTGATGAATCTATTTACTAGTCGGCAAATGGCAAATCTTACACGTTTTCATTATGAGCAAATACTTTTCAGAATCCTTAGAATGGTATATCCAGACTTATATGAAAATAATAAAGATAGAGATATGGCTATAACAGATAATCTTTATTCTAAACTTAGAAAGAGAGTTAAAAAAGCTAGCAGAGAGGGTGGTTTCTACGATGCTTTGAAAACTGCCATGGGGTTTGCTGCGGTAACCAATATAATGGAGCAAGAATTCTATAATAAAAAGCTTTTATCCTTTGGTGGTAAGAGTATTGCAAGGAGAAGTATTGAGATTCCTGAAGATGAATTCTTTAAAAATCTGTGGAAAAAATTAGATAGGCATCCCTCGGGAAAAATTCTCTACTACTTAGACAACTTCGGTGAATTACCTACGGACATGTTGGTGGTTGAATTGCTCCTTGAGGAAGGGTACAACGTAGTTCTCGTAGCAAAGGAAGACTCAGCCTACAATGATACGACAGTTTTTGATGTTAAAACATATCTTGATAAGATATGGTTAAATGATAAAAGGTTTACTTGGTTGAAGAAATACTATGGTTCTGAGAGGTCAAAGCGTAATAAACTCAGCATAATCTCGACGGATTCAGCTACACCCGGCCTTAATCTTGCTCAGCTCAGTGAAGAGCATATAAGGGCACGAAATGAGGCGATATTCAGCATCTACAAGGGCAGCGCAAATCTCCGGGGCACCTATCCCTATGCCTTAACCCAGGAAAGTTTCTACATCTACACCATAAAAGGACCTATGCAGATTGCTATTGCAAGAGCAAATAGCGTCGATAAGGATAAGACTAAGTTCGGTAGTTTAGTATTCCAATTCAAACCAAAAGGCGAAAAAGGCTTAACCTTAAAGGATTTAATCAAAGATGGAAGAGTCTTTGTATCCACTAAGAAACGGCTCCACCTATTTAGAAGAATTCATGTAATACTACAGTTAATAATTCCGGCAATGAAGACTATATTACATAAGTTAAAAGTCAACTTAGACAGTGAATGCTTTAAAATTAGACATAGGAGAAGAGTTAAGAGAAAGATTATTGACTCAATGGAAGAAATAATTGATACATGTTTGGATGAAATTTCAATATTAGAAGAGCAAACAGGAAGAAGGGGATTATATAGCTATGAAATGGTGCAGTTGGATGGTTACTGGCGTGATATGGCTAGAGCAACCTTAGTGCTGAGTTACCTTAGATACCATTCTAAAAAGATTAAAAATTGGGTGAAAAAGATTCTTGATAGTCCTTCTCCATATGCTAAAGCATATGCCCTGCTTGCCTTAGCCAATGTGAATCGCAGGAAGGCCTTAGCATATTTAGATGAGTGGCAATATGAAAAGGAAATTTCCAATTCCTACAAGGATTTTAGAGACCTATATATTAGGGAGGCTCATCAAAAGGTAGCCGAGCTCTTGGTCGAGCTAAGGCATAAAAAGGCAGTGTCAGTTATAAGAGAACTCTTAGGTGAACGTGGTTATGAGGCAAATATTCGGGGCGCTGAATTGGCAATAGAATTTGGGAGTCCAGATTTAGTCCCTGATTTGAGAATTTTGCTTGATTATACTGAAAAACACTCCTTTTCACCCTTAAAGGATCCTCAAATTGACTTAGCAAGGGCAATCGGCCCGCTTGGTTACAGAAATGATAAAGCAGATGCAAAGCTTAGATTGGAAAATTGGTTAGAATACTATCTTGAATTGGAAAGTAGAAACAGAGGTCCTCGTGGTGAGCGATTCGATTTATATTTATTTAAAAAATTTATTTATAAGATTAGTGAAGCACTCATTGAGATGGGCGATGTTGATTTTGTCATACCAAGACTCCAGGCGTTGTATGTGGAGTGGTCTGAATTGGAGAAGAAAACATTTGCTCCAATAAAAGGTTCGATATATCTGGATATGTGCAAGGTTGCATCACTCTTGTCGAAGGCAAAAGCTCAAGGTGCCTTATATTTAGCACAGAAGCTATGGGAGAGAGCCATTAAAAAGAAGGATAATGAAGGCTTATTAAATCTTCTGCCCGCTATAGAGGAACTACGACTAACAAGTGCTATACCTGCTCTTAAGGAAAGAATTACTACATTGCAGAAAAAGGTACCATTAGATCATATCAAAAATGAACGAAAGATATCAGAGACTTTGATGAAGTTGGGAAATAAAACAGGTATAGGTCATCTTTTAAATCACCTTGAGCTTAAGCCTTTAATAACTCAGACAATACCCCCAGAAAACATAGATTGGAGATTAGAAGCCGCCAATGCCTTATTAGAGGGACTGGGATTAAAAGAGACTAATATTCAAAGAATAAAGAGGCCCTTGGGAAAACTGGTCACAGTTCTTGCCAGAAAATTTATGGAATTAATCTCTTGGATAATTCAGCAAGTTATCGATTCCACAAATTCCTTGTTAATGTGGTTTGTAAAATATATGAAGAGAAAGTTGTATCACCTGATTTTCCCACTCTACCACAAGATCTTTAAAATCGCACACAGAAAAGAAGTTACCTCTGAGATTATCTCCGTTATAGGAGATAAGGGGGGCGTAATTGATGATTGTGGGGATAGGATTAGAGAATTGAAAGTTAAACTCAAAGAGAAAGGATTAGGGAAGGATAAAAGGCGAAAATTTGAGCACGATTTAGAAAATTACTGGCGTAAGCTTGCTGAAGCCACCCTAATACTGAGCCAACTTAACTACGACCCAGAGAAGGTTGAAAGATTGGCGAGAGAGATTTTCTCAGGTTCTTCTACCTATGCCAAAACAGATGCCATACTTGCCTTGGCTAATGTAAATAAAAAAGAAGCCTTAAAATATTTGAAATATTATTGGGATTTTGAAGACGAAATTAGAGATCTAATGTATAGGGAAGAAGGTGGGGATAGTAGGGATATCGAGTACAAAGTAGCTGAGGTTATAGTTAAACTCAAAGATAAAAGGGCATTGGAAATTATAAGAAAATTTGTAGGCTCACGCCATTATGAAGATAACCTAAACGGGGCTAAATTAGCAATAGAATTTGGTAGCTCAGAATTGATTCCTGATTTGAACAAATCTCTCGGGTCTATTGGAAAAGATGGCGTTGATTTTGAAGAGATTGGTGCATTCGTTGCCCAGGGAAAGGCAATTGCTCTGCTTGGTAAAGGGAAAGATAAAGCCCATGCAAGTCAGGAACTTAAAGATTTATTAGAAACCCATTCTGTAGCAGAAAAATTTGCAAGAGAAAAGGGAGAGCATATAGATTTTATAACTTCTCACCGTGGGGTCATATATTTAATTGCAGAAGCTCTAATAGAAATAGGAGATGTTGAATTTGTCGTTCCCAAACTTCTGGCTTTATATAAAGAGACCAATAGAGATATCGAAAGTCTTGGGAAACGTTCTATATATCGTAATGCGATAAAGATTATCTTGCTTTTAGCAAAAGCAAGAGAGAGAAGAGCCATTAGGTTAGTGCAGAACTGCTGGGAAGAAGCTGACAAAAGCGATAAGGTTATTTTAGAAAATCTTCTACCTGTAATAGAGAAATTATCATTGACCAGTGCCGTCACTTCACTCAAGGAGGCGCTTCCAAAATTAGAATGGAATCGGGTAACCTATTTTGATCAAGATTGCAAAATAGCAAAAACTTTAGCCAAATTGGGAGACAAGTCTGGAGTAGATTATCTACTGGATTGCTTGAAGTTTGATTCTATCCGGTTCGGAGGAAAACGGGTCTTAAGAATGGATATGAGATTAAAGACAGCCCGGGCTTTGGTAGAGGGCTTAGGATTAAAACCGACCCGCATCCAGAGGATCAGGAACTTCATAAGAAGCTTTGCGAAAAAATCATCCTCAGCACCTGGCACTGGTGTAGCCAAATGTGGATATATGGAGTTATATGAAGGGAGCGATTATTACAGCGAGAAATCTATAAGAGATGATATGGGAGAAGTCAAATTTAGGGATTTAGAAGAGACCAAAAAGTTCGGCTTAAGCCTTGTAAAAGAAGGTAAGGCCAAGCGAATCAAAGTCTCTGTTAGAAACCACTCCTTTACAGTAATAGTTGAAAATGGAATAGATATTTCGAAAGATGCAATAAGAATCATAATTGAGAATGCCTTGAAGGGACGGAGGAACAAATCATCTAATTTCTTTGTTATTGCCTTCCTGAATAAATCATCCCATATGTGTGAAGACCACCTTGCTAATGGCTTTATTGGTATAAATAGGTCAATTCAAGAGGTATTAAATCCAAAAGTAAGAAACATCCTTCTTCAGGTAAGGCTATATCATGAGCTTTCACATGAGATAACGGGTAGGGATGACAAAGCATTTGAGAAGAAACAGTTTAAAAAGGATGTAAGATTTGCCTTGAATTTGATGAAGAAAGAGAATGTAAGCATAGGTGAGATTGCTAAAGCCTTAAAAACAGTTCTTGAAAATGATCAGTTTGTAAAAGCAATAAAGATTCTAATAGAGATTGAAACCACTATGGCTCGGGCCATGGATACCGTTAAGAGTAATAGGATATTGACGAAATCAAAGCCTGACCTCCAGAGACAAATCTTGGCTGGTTTAAGGTCGATAGAATACGAGTTAAAGACAATTGAAACGGATGATTGGGATGCATTGTTTGTATTAATAATGAGACTGCGCAAGATTGGAGATTGCATCGAGCGGAATATGCCCGAAAAGACATACCAGGTTTTAAATGACATAGAAGCACTTGCATGCAAGATAGAAAAAGTGACACGACCCGAGGATTTAGTCTCTATAATTTTT
>JABUBN010000019.1_pt1 | contig 57308 bp, 60 predicted proteins | sample 7240341 | NCBI WGS metagenome assembly JABUBN01 (sample SAMN07256345, study PRJNA390944) | subsurface metagenome | isolation source: Methane hydrate marine sediment | place: Pacific Ocean: Eastern North Pacific, ODP site | reverse complement strand
CTTAAATAAATTCTATTTGGTGAATCTTTAGTGTTGGCTAAGACCAGCTTTGTACAATCGAGATAACCCGGGTCAAGATTAATAAGACGGCTTGGTTCATCTTTGGAAAGCGAAAACTTTTCTTCCAGACTGTTGGTAAATAATTTAATCTCTACTAACCCCCTTGGTTCAATTAACTCGCAAAAACTTAAAAATCGTCTCTTTAAATTTTTGCCTATCTCTTCTTCGTAGTAATCGGTCTTGTCAAAGTTGAATACATTGCTTTTCAAATCTACCGGCCCAAATTTCTCAACTAAAATTTGTGTTAGCTGGTCGAAAAGGTCTACATTCGGAGATATCATACCAATTATTAACTTTACTGGTAGAGGTTTTTTTATTTTACGCATTGTTTGTCCTTTCACCATAGAATTATATACATAAATGGGCTGTTCATCAAGCGAAAAATTAAAATTTCAATAATTTTACAAATTTTTCTTTGTCTGTAAAAGGACCAACTACTGCCAGATTAAGGTGCTCCTTAACGAAAATCTTTTTGGCTACTCTGTTTATGTCGTCTGAAGTAACTTTTTCAATTTCTTTCATTTGTTTTTCCGGCAGTTTAATTTCTCCTAAAAGAAGTTCTTGATGGCCCAGAAAACTTGCTACCCCTGGAGAAAGCTCTAGTTCCAGAGTCAGTCTGCCTTTCAAGTATTCTTTAGCTTTTCCCAATTCTTCTTTTCCAACAATTTCTTGACACATTCTTTTAAACTCTTCCAAAATGGTCGTAATGGCAATTTCTGTTTTGTTTATCTCCACTCCCGCATTGACACGCAGGTTCCCCCCATCCAGATAAGATTCCCTTAAAGAATCAACTGAATAAACTATACCTTCTTCTTCTCGAAGCCTAACGAAGAGCCGGGAACTTACCATTCCTCCCAGAATCGTATTTAAAACCCTGAGCACATAATAGTCGGGATGTTTATAAGCAAAAGTCCTTACTCCCAGACATAGATAAGCCTGGTCAGTCTTTCTATATTGAAGAGTTGTAGCAGGGGCGGTCTGTTTTTCTTCTAAAGGCAGGTAAGAAGGTTTTTTTCTGTTTTTCCATCTTCTTAAATACTTCTTAACCAAAGCCGAAGTCTTTCCAGACTGGACATCACCAGCAATGGAAACTACAGTATTATTGGAAGAAAAATTCTTCTTCCCATAAGCCAATAATTTTTCCCGATCGATATTTTTAACTACCTCCTTCTTTCCGATTACTTCCCAGCCCAGGGGCTGGTTGCCGTAGAGTAGAGATTTATAAATATTTACAACCTGAATATCTGGTTTATCCTGATGCATATTAATCTCTTCCAAAATCACGCCTTTTTCCTTTTCAATCTCTTCTCTTTCAAATTTGGAACTAAGTAACATATCTGAAAGAACATCGAGAGCGAGCTCCAGGTGAGGACTGGCTAAGTGAATGAAAAAGCCAGTGGTCTCTTCGCTGGTATAAGCGTTTAGTTCTCCTCCTACTCTATCAATAGTTTCGGAAATGGTTTTGGCACTTGGACGCTTGCTCGTTCCCCTAAAGAGCATATGCTCCAAAAAATGGGTAATGCCGTTCAGTTGCTCAGATTCATAGCGAGACCCTATTCCAATTAAAATCAAAACAGTGACTGCTCGCGTCCCTTTCATTGGAGCTGTTATGATTTTCAAACCGTTATCTATTAGATATTTTTTATACATAGCAAAAAATTCTATCTACTTTCTTTTGGGATGTTTTTTGCCTTTTAAGAGTAGAATAAAAAATATTCCACTTAAAAATCCGCCAATATGTGCCCACCAGGCAATTCCTCCTGCCTGGGCAGTCCCCGGCCCTAAGGTTAACATTCCGCTGAAAAACTGCATTAAAAACCAAACTCCTAAAAATATGAAAGCAGGTAGCTTAATTATCTGGAAAAAGAAAAAGATTGGCACAAGAGTGATGACCCGGGATTTAGGATAGAGGATAAAGTATGCACCCAAAATCCCAGCAATAGCCCCACTGGCACCAATTGAGGGCACAGAAGAAGTGGGATTGGCAAAGATATGAGCTAAGCTTGCCCCCAATCCGCAAAGAAGATAGAAAATCAGGAACTTAAAATGTCCCAATCTATCCTCTACATTATCAGCAAAAATCCAGAGATACAACATATTGCCCAGAAGATGAACCCATCCTCCATGTAGGAAAAGGGAAGTGAATATTGGAAAGTAACTCCTAAGGAGTCCTTGAGATACATAGAGGTGAGAATCAAAAAAGCGCGCGGGCACCACACCGGCAAATTTCACAAGTTCTGGCAATTGTCGACCGAGACTAATCTCATAAAAAAAGACAGAAATGTTTGCCACAATTAGAAATACGGTGGTAATGGGATATCTTTCTGATGGTATGGTGTCTTTAAGTGGAATCATTTTTGTTCTATATTTATTTTTTGTAGCAGCAAAACGTAAACTTTGCTTCCCTTTTTCTGCACGGTTGAAACCGTGCCTACAAATGTCATTGTAGGCACAAATTCAATTTGTGCATAGATCGTCTGCGGCAACATTTTATTTTGCCTTGATACCTAATTTATCATATAAAGACCGGAAATTTATCTCCCGATTAACCAGTTCTACTGCTCTGGCTACTTTCTTTTTCCCGCTAACCCTCAAGTGTCTCAGTAGACTTTCTATTTTTTTAACCGTTGTGAGTGTGTCTTCTTTAACCAATATCATCGGTACTTGCCGTTCTTCTGCTCGAGAAATTATAATATCGCCGGGGAAAAGGTTGCCTGTCAAAATAATGCATCTCGTCGAAGTTTCCAGAGCAGCAAGCTGGATGTCCGGGCGGTCACCTCCGGTAATAACCGCTTTGTTTTGAACTTTTCGGAAATACTTTAAAGCCCCTTCGACATTCATAGCCCCTATCATAAAATGTTCCACTAGCTCATCCAGTTTATCATCGCAACAGAGAACTTCTCCTCCCAGGTTATCACAGAGTTCGCCAATGCTAATAGCATTTAATAAGGTATCTTGAGGAATCATGCCCAAAACTTCGATTCCCTCTCTCTTTAAAAAAGGGACTATTCTTCTTTTAAAGTAGTCAATCCTGTCTGAGGCTACGCGGTTTAGAACGACACCTATAAAACTGTCTCCCAGAAGCTCGCTGGCAGCAAGAATAGGGTCTACTGAAATATCTGTTTCGCATTTGTTAATTAATACGGTTTTTGCTTTCATTTTTTTAATTAGTTTTTTTCCGGGGATACCTAAGAATGAACCTTCGTTGAGATTACCCGCTCCTCCTATTAGAACCAAATTTCTACCCTTAGAAATTTTATTATAAGCGTCAATCACTTTATCCTCGATATTTTTTATTTTTTTCGTATAGGCTTGAATGGTGAGGTCCTGAGTCAAAACAACCGGGCAAACTAAATCGAGTGGGTCCCGGAGTCCCAAAATTTCCTTCATGGAGACTCCGTCTTCGTCAGTTAATACCTTTCCTACTCTAACAGGAAGTTTTCCCAGAGGTTTAAAATAGGCAACAGATATACCATCGTTTTGAAACCTCTTTCCCAAACCTATACAAACCAGAGTCTTTCCGGAATATTCGGAAGTAGAACCTACATATAGAGAAACCATTTCATCCTCCTTCATTCAAAAATGTAGCAGTGCCAAGAGTTAAGTTGTAGGTAGTGTAGCCTTTTATGGGCGTAATTTTTACGGGGACAAGCCCCTACACTACCAATTTAAATTAAATTTTTATTGTTAATCGTGAATCTATTACCACAGCTCCTTTCCCCGCAGGTAAAACCATTAATGGATTTATATCAATCTCCAAAATTTCGGAAAAATCTGTAACCAGTTGAGACAGTCTTAACAGAGACTCTCTAACTGCTATTAAGTCAGAAGGTTCTTCTCCTCTCACTCCTTTAAGAATTGGGTATGAACGAATTTCTTTTATCATTAACTCTGCTTCATTGAAAGTTAATGGTGCAATCCTGAAAGATACGTCTTTAAGGACTTCTACATAGATTCCACCAAGCCCGAACATAAGAAGAGGACCGAAGGACGGATCTCTGGAGGAGCCTAATACTACCTCTTTCCCTGGTACAATCATCTCTTCTACAGTTACTCCCATGATTAACGCTTCTGGCATAAATCTCTTTGCATTTGAGATGAGGTCTTCAAAGCTTCTGGCAACTTGAGACTTCTCAGTGATTCCCACCTTAACTCCCCCTACATCAGATTTGTGTAAAATATCTGGTGAGACAATCTTCATCACCACTGGATAACCGAGGGAGTTCGCCGCAGAGATTGCCTCACGCGAAGTCTCAGTAACGATTCTCTGGGGAAGAGAAAAACCATAGGCTGAGAGCACTTCTCTTGTTTCTTCGGTAGTCAAATTCGCTTCGCTTTTTTCTTTTGCTTTTGTGAAAATCTTCTCTGCTTTCTTCTTATTTACCTCAAAAGACAGAATCTTGCCAAAAGGTGTCTCTTTCCACTTTCGGTATTTAACCATAGCCTCCAGAGCAGAAATAGTACGCTCCGGGTAAGAATAATTAGGTATCTTTCCCGAACGCAAAATCCTTATGCCCTGTTTAACTTCCAACCGTCCCATAAAGGAAGAGACAATGGGTTTGTCAGAGACTGCTGAGGAAATCTTGCTTATAACTTCTGCCGTTTCTTTTATCTTAGTCATCGCTTGAGGAGCCAAAATTACAGTAAGACTATCAACTCCCGGGTCATTAACGATGGTTTTCATTGCCTTCTCATAACGATCTGCTCCTGCATCGCCAATCACATCAACTGGATTATATATGGAAGCGTTAGAGGGAAGTTCTTTTCGGAGTTTACTAATTGTGTTTTCCCTGAAAGAAGCCATCTGGAGAATAGAATTTTCTACTGCATCAGCGGCAATAATTCCCGGACCACCGGCATTGGTCAGAATAGCAAGATTTGGTCCTCGGGGAAGAGGTTGATAGGCAAAGGCAATAGCGTAATCAAAAAGAGTTTGTACTGTCTCAGCTCTGATTATCCCACATTGTCTAAAAGCTGCTTCATAGGCGGTGTCCAAACCTGTCAAGGTTCCTGTGTGTGAAGAGGCAGCTCTTGCACCGGCTTGTGTCCGTCCAGATTTGATAATAATAACAGGTTTTTTTCGGGAAACCTCTTTAGCTACTTCCATAAATCTGACCCCATCCTCTATTCCTTCCAGATAGCCAAGGATGACTTTGGTTTCCTGGTCATCAGCCAGGGTAAGCAACAGGTCCACCTCGTCGATATCTGCTTTGTTTCCCAGGCTAATGAATTTTGAAAATCCGACATCTTCCCCAAGTGCCCAATCTAAAACGGCAGTACATAGAGCGCCAGATTGGGAAAAGAAGGCAATATTTCCTGGGGAAGGCATACCTGCGGCAAAAGAGGCGTTGAGGCTTGAAGCAGTATCGATAATTCCCAGACAATTCGGACCGAGTACCCTTATACTTGAGTTTTTGATAGTTTCAACTAATTCTCTTTCGAGTTGCGAACCCTGTTTACCAGATTCTTTGAAGCCGGCTGAAATAATAACTACTGCGCCGATTCCTCTGTTCACGCAATCTTTAAGGATAGAAGGAACAAATTGAGAAGGAATGGCAACCACAGCGAGGTCTATCTCCCCTTCTACAGCAAAAATTGTGGAATATGTTCTTGTTCTCAAAATTTCTTTTGCTTTTGGATTGATGGGATAAATCTTTCCTGGGTAGCCATATTGGAGGAGATTTTTCAAAACGCTATGGCCAACTTTCCCTTCCTGGCGGGAAGCACCGATAACTGCTATTGATTTAGGGTTGAAAAGTTTTTCCACCACTCTTTTGAGTTCAATTCCGTTTAAATAGAAAAATGTATTATTAATTCACTCTATTTTCTTGTCGTATTTTGTTGTTCTTTGCTTAGCCCACTCCCAGGTATAATCGTACAAGTGGAGCCCTTTACTTATTGCTATAATTTCTCCGTCTTCAACTCCAATCTCTTCTGCCATATACTGTTTTACCAGTTGCAGTCCTCCAAGGTTTGAGGGAAAACCTCCCCATAAATCCCAGGACCTAAAATAAGGTATGAAATGGAGTTTGCCATACCTGATTCTGGTGTCTATTAATCTCAAACAGGGAGGGTCTTTTAAACTAACGTCAGAAGGCATTCCAATCTCCATTATCGCCTGATTTGTGCCATATCCCTCTGTCTTGTACATCTTTATAATTTCTTCTACCTGGTTGACATTAAGGGGAATCTCTCTCATCATCTTCTTTCCCTCAACATTTTCCTCTATTCTCACCTTGGGGTCAACCAGCCTTTCACCATAGGTATAGTCTTCGGTTTCTGTCTTGGCTCCGGTCAAAAGGTATTGCAGATAGCCCTGAACGTACTCCATGGTGGTTGGGGGAGGAATGCCTGAACCTTCGGGAATGAGGGGTATTATCTGATGGGAAGGTTTCTTAACTCTGAGGGTAATGAAGTCGAATTCGAGCCTCTTCTGACCCTTATAGCTACCCCTGGTAATCGTGTAGACTTGTCCCTTCTCCAGTATTGCTGAGAGACACTGGAACCAGGCATCGTCGAGGTCGAACGCCTCGATATATACTGGCTTCATCCCTTCGTTTTGAGTATGTTGAGTCATCATTTCAACCCCTCAAACTACCCCCGATTTCATCGGGGGACTCCATTGAATTTATTTTTTCTTACGGAAGTATTTTCTTCCAGGTCTTATAATCAAGAGCTGTCCTGGCCTGATTTTATTGATATTTCTTATTTTATTGCCTCTTTTTATTGCATAGACGGTAGTATAGTATTTTCGAGCAATTCTTCCCAAAACATCTCCCCTTTTCACCTTGTAGCGAATAAATCCCCTTCCCGGAGTTAAATCCTTTACCTTGACGATATTAGTAAAAAATTTCTCCTCTGTGCCGGGAGGAAGCTTTAACTTAAAATTGGGATAGTTCTTGGGAGTGCACCAGACTCGTAGAGCAGGATTCAGTTTTTTTATCTTAGCTTCTGTTGTGCCCACACACTTGGCAATAACTTCCAGGTCAATTACTTTATCTAAAACTACTTCATCATAACTTAAAGGCTCTTCAAAATTTAAGGGGAAACCGTAATCCTGATAATTTTCTCCAATACTTACACAAGCCATAAATTTGGGAACAAAGTTTTCCGTTTCCTTGGGCAGAGCTTTTCTCTCTACTAACTGGTTAAAGTCAACAGACTTAGAAAATTTTAAATCACGACCAATTCCACTTTGTCCCCGATTATAAGCGGCTAGAGCTAAATGCCAGTCATTAAACCAGGCATGGAGGTCTTTGAGGAATTTAAGGGCAGCACGGGTAGACTTTTCCGGATCTCTCCTCTCGTCTATCCAGTAATTAATAACCAATCCCAGGTTTCTGGCAGGAGTTTCCATTAACTGCCATAGACCCACTGCCCGAGCCCGAGAATAGGCACTCACTTTATAAAGACTCTCCACTACAGGTAAATAGACCAGTTCTTGAGGAAGGTCGTATTCTTCCAGAACTCCAAAAATCATCTCTTGGTATCTTCCCGACCTTTCCAGTGCTTCAGCAATTGCTTTTCTTCTTTTTCCTTTAGTATAAAGTTGCATATATTTCTTTGTTAAACTATTTTCAATATCTATGGGTATGGTATAATTTCCTTTTATTTCCTCTGCTTCCAGATTTTCTGTTCCTTTCAGCTCTTCCTTAGAAACGTCAAGAATCGATTGGGAATTTCTCTCCATCTCATCCAGAAGCACATCCAATTTGCCAAAGAGATTATCGTATTCCTCCTTCAATTGATAGTTCAGAACAGCATCCAGATTGGACTTCGCCAATTTTTTCAAAGCTCGTTTATAAAGATTCTCTGCGAGATCAATCTTTCCTTCTTCGTAGGCTATAACTGCCTGATTATAGAGGTTTTCTGTCTCTTTAATTACCTGCCTTAAAGATTCTATTTTTTCCTGAATAGGTGAAGGAGAGCTATTTACAGATTGGAAGATTAATGGAAGGAAGAAGAAAATAGCTATAAAAATCGAAAAGGAAACTTTTTGTTTTATTTTGATATTCTTGTACATTTATAATAGTTTATACTCTTTTTCTCAAATAATCAACCAAAAAAACTATGCTTGAATGTCGAATCTCTCTATTTTAAGCGTTTCCTTCAGGGAATTCATATATTCAAATACCTCAGGGTGTACTGGAATCCCTTCTTTTTTTCTCCGATTTTCCATCTCAAATTCTTTTTCCCCGGCAATATAGATTCTTTCTTTCCCGGGAAATTTCCTAGAACTTTTTATTTCCTTGAACATGGAATCTATCGTTTTCTTAAATTCATCGAGTGGACGGAAAAGTTCTATCTTAATTGCTCCCAGGAAATGGCCAAGATTATACCCTCCCTTTTTAAATCGTGAAAGATGTAAACCATAATCGGCTCCTGTGAGGCAAGCGCATAGAATATCTACAAGCAGACTTAGTCCATATCCTTTATGCCCACCCAACTCTTCTCCTATTCCTCCCAGAGGAAGAAGAGCCGCTTTTTTTGTAGCGATGTCTTCAGTAACCTTTTTGGGATTGGTGAGGGTCTTGCCGTTTTCATCTATTGCCCAGCCTGAGAGCATCTCTTTATTTTCCCTCTCCAGGACTTCCAGTTTTCCTCTCTGGATAATACTCGTTGCCATATCCAGGACAAAGGGAAATGGTCCACCAGTAGGTACAGCCACACTTATAGGATTCGTTCCCAGAACAGGCTCCACTCCGAAAGTGGGAGCGACCGAGAAACGAGCATTAGTGAGAGAAATACCAATCATATCTTTCTCTAAAGCCATTGTTGAATAGTAACCAGCGATCCCAAAGTGGTTGCTATTTTTCACGCCAACAAAACCCATTCCAGTCTTTTCAGCAATTTCGATACATTTCCTCATAGCCTTGTACGCTACTACCTGACCCAAACCGTTTCCGCCATCAATTAAAACACTCACCGCTGTCTCTTTTACTACCTTTATTTTAGTAACAGGTTCAATGCCTCCTGCCTTTATCCCATCCACATATCTTTTTAGACGAGAAACTCCATGTGAACTAAATCCTTTTAAGTCAGCAGCAACCAGAATATTAGCCACTATTCTGGCATCTGAACTGTCCACTCCTAATTTTTTGAAAACTTCGGTCACGAAATCTTCCAGTAATTCTTTTTTTAATATGACTTGCTTTTTCTTCATCATTTTTTTCTCCTTTTTGTAGCAGCAAAGCGTCCCGACTCATCTAGCCTCTAAGCTTCGATTTTTGCAGGGGCTGGATTCATCGGGACTACATTATTACTGTATAAATAAATCCAATCATTATCATCAGAAATACTGGAAGAATCAATTCTTTACGGTAAAGCTTCAGCCAATCAGCCTGGAAATATTCTCTGGTTAATGATAGACAAAAGTGGACAGGTGTCAGCAAGACCCCGGCAAAACCACACATAAAAGAAAAAGTCATAAGTGACAATTTACCTTCAAAAAGGGGCAGAATAACAGGGAAAGTGATACCCACTGCAGCCATCGTCATTCCCGTCAAAAAGCCTACAATGAAAGGGAGAAAAGAAATAACTAAGTATCGGGGAATACCCGCAGTGTTAAAGAAAAGAGGCAGGCGTTCTATCATTCCTGTAGTTCCTAACATCGCCTTAAAAATCATAATACCAAAAACCATAAGAATCATCCCATACTTCCCTTTTGCCAGAGAGCGCAAAACTGTTCTAATAGAAATCTGATTGCTGATGATTGTGAACACTATTGCCACAAGGAGAGCGTATAAAACTCTTAACCTAAAAACGAGGACCAGAACCATTACCAGAATAATTGGCGATAGGTTGAAGAGAAAATTCAGGATTGCCCGGCCTTTCCCGGAAAGAGCTTCTCCCGAATGTTCAGGTCTCCATTTCAGTCTCCCTGTACCCCAAATTATTCCTATAATAATTGCACTCGCTGTCAAAATGCTATTGCTTGCAATTATTCTATAAACAGGCACGCCCAGAATGCCAGCGGCAAGTATGATTCCCGGATAGAGTGGGAGAGTATACTCCCAGATATGTCTAAACCAAAAATTGAGAAAGGTCTTTCGCTCATTGGATATGCCCATCTCCTGAGTAATTTCCTTTACCACTGGAGCAGAAACGAGCGCTCCGCCAAACATGGGAAGAAAACCGATCACTGCCGGGATAACGGCGATAACCCACCTTATGTCTAAAAGCATTTTTTTCATGTTACTGATTATTTTCTTAAAAGTATATGCTGCATTCATAGATAGGTTGAATACAATTACAAGAAAAAGAATGGCAGCAATCTCCAGAGTCTCCCTTGACAGGCAAGCAGCGTAAAAAGTTTTTAAAATTTCTGTTAAGCTAAACCTGTAAGCAATACCCAGAAAGAGCGCCGCTATTATCATAGTCAGAGTCAGATTCAATTTACATTTGAAAAGAATCAGAATAATTGCCAGAGAAACAATCAAGATTATTAAGTCGTGCATATTTACTCTTCTCCCAAAGAGACTGCAGGGGCTCAATTTATTGAGTCCGTTTCTGCGGGTTCACCCAGCCCCTACACAGGGGCGGGGTGAATCGAACCCCTACGACGGTGAAGTAATTATAATAGATTTCTCGATAAAAAATCAAATAAAAAAAATCTTCCCGTCTGGGAAGATTAACTTCAATACTTTAAATTAAAAATATCTTCAAAAATTACTCTTCAGAAGTTTCTCTACGCCTTTCCTGAAAATCCGCCTTATATTCGGCTTTTTCAATAAACATGCTGAATTTATTCTCAATGGTATTATTAATCGTTACAACTTCGAATGGCTTCACAATATAGTCATCTGCTCCTTTCTCAAAAGCACGCTCAACATCTTCTAACCGGTCTAAAGCGGTAAATATGAAAATGGGAATATCTTTTGTCTTCTTATAAGACTTGAGTAACTCACAAACCCTGAAGCCACTCATCCCGGGCATAACCAGGTCTAAAAGGATAAGGTCTGGCTCAAACATCCTTGCTTTTCTAATTCCATCTATTCCATTATTAGAGGTAATCACTTCGTGTCCAAACTTCCCCAGTCTGAACTTAAGAAGTGTCAGGACGCCTTCTTCATCATCTATTGCTAGTATTCTTAGCACCTTTTTTTCCATACTATTATTATACTACGTCCATAGAAAAAAATCAAGTGTAAAATTATAACCAACTGTCACTAATGTTCTTTCCAATCTGCACAATTTTGTGTCTCGATTTTTCTCCCTGAACTATTTTTATCTGGTTCTTTTTCACTTTGAATTCTTGAGAGAATAATTTAATCAAAAGTTTATTCGCCTTTCCTTTTTCCGCTGGTGCCCTCAGGTGAACTTTCCAGCAATTTCCTTCCCTTTTAATTTCGTTCCTTCCGGCATTGGGAATCACCTTGACATTTAAAAGCATCCCGTCACCTTTCTGCTAAATTTAAAGAGAAACTCGCAGTTATCAAATCTTCGGAAAACCCTTTGGCGAAGGGAATCCTCGTTGAATCGGCCTCCTTTACAATGCTGACAAAGCCCATTAAATTCTTCATATTCTCCTTGAGATATTTCTCGATTACACAATGTATATCTGTGTTTTTCCTCTTCGAGTTCGGTCTCACTACAACCACCTTTCGGGGAGAACTCCAAGAAGGTTGGGAGTCCTTGCGAAAGCAAGGTCTCTGGTCGTCAGCCTCCCTATCGGGAGGACTCCAGCTTTAGAGATGACCGGAAATAAAAAATGGGCCCACCCCGATATGAATCGGGGGACTCTCCCGATATGTATCGGGATGCTCTAACCAGTTAATTTATGGCCTAAAATGAAAAATGGGCCCACTAGGATTTGAACCTAGGACTCCCTGATTATGAGTCAGGTGCTCTAACCAGCTGAGCTATGGGCCCAATTGTGTTTTTATTAAATTTTTAATATATATCCTACTCTTTTGACTCTTAATTCTTCTCTCTTCCTTTACTGCTTCTGATCTTAGCTTATATTCTTTCTTATAGACTAAAATTAAAGGTTTTTTGCCTTTTGTTGAAGTGGAATGACCTTTGTTATGTCTATGTATTCTTTTCCCTAATTTGGACGTGCTACCTACGTAATAACTCCCATCTTTGAGGCTTCTTAATATATATACGTAAAACATTAATAACCTAGGACTCTCCCGATATGTATCGGGATGCTCTAACCAGCTGAGCTATGGGCCCAATTGTGTTTTTATGCTATGAGTGAATTTATTATATTAGTAAATAAATAAAACGTCAAGAAAATTTTATTCTACTTTCAGCGCCCTACCCCATCCCAAAACAGGGACGGGATTGGAAAAGGATGCTCTGACAGTGACTAGATGAAAATTTTTGGTTTTTTGAGTCCTACGGTAATTAGTGTTTCTGTTGCGGTAGTACCTGGAATTGCCCTTATCTTATTAATCACAAGCGAGGCAAGTTCATCTGTATCTCCTACTTGCACGTTAACTACGAGGTCCCACCGGCCAAAAACAGCAATAACTTTCTGGACTCCACTAATTTGCCTTAATGCTTCCATAACAGCTTCTTCATGTCCTGATAATAGCCGGACAAAAACCAACCCAGAGACCATTGTTTCCTCCTTCTATCAACCCTCCCTTTCGGGAGGACTCCAGAGCCGATTTCATCAAAGATGCAGAGCTTTGCTCTGCATCTACTTCCGAGAAAAAAGGTCTGCAAAATACTTAACTTTGCAAGCATGCTCGATAGAACATATCGTTACGAACGCTTCCTCGACAATCTTTCCGATAGCAATAGGTCCGTGTTCTTTTATTATCGCGCCTTTGTGGTCTTTAAGTACATTCGCTGCGTTTTGGGCAAGCTCTTTCGACCCTACTCCTCCTGTTATGATAGGAATCTCGTGTAGGAAGTATTTGCTTTCACAGTCGGAAGGGATTAACAGGTTTGTGGAAGAAATCATCGATTGCACTATGGCAAATGGAGAATGGGCATGGATTATGGCTAAAGCGGAAGTCTCTTTGTAAATATGCCTATGGACTATTGTTTCTGAGGAAGCTATGGTGTCGAAACTACTGGGCTTATCCAGGTCTAACTCTACTACCATATTCTCATCGATCTCGTCGAGCATACTACCGCTTCTGGTAATTATGAGTTTGTTTCCTACTCTCACGCTGATATTGCCGAAATGGGAATGGGCCAATCCACACTGAACCATCTTTTTGCCAAATTTGCTAATTTCTCTCCACATTATGACTCCTTGAAGGGCTCTTAAAGTGTCCTTGTGCAATTTGAAATTGTGCCTACAAATATTTTCAACCTAACCAATGTCTACCGGGCGACCATCCCGATATATCGGGACCCCTACGCGTTCAAAACCACAATACGGGCTCAATGAATTGAGCCCCTACATTTGAATGTTGAGTTGTGCCAGTTTCTCTTTTGTGGGTATGCCCTTTTCACTCCATCCCCGGAATCGATAGTATTCCAGAAGAGATGCCAGAAACTCGTCTTTCTTAATATTCCTGCCCTCCACTCCTCCATCCTCTTGGAAAAACCTTTCCGGGAGGGTGTCGTCTTTATTACTGAATTTCTCTTTCAGATTGAACAATTTCTCTATATTCCAGACTCGCTCTCCTATCTCAAGCAGTCTTTCTGAGACAAAATCTATTCCGGTCACTGCACTTAGAATATTTGCCCACTCTTCTTCTCCCACGCTGAAAAGGGCAAATTTACAAACTACCAGAGAATCGACTGCGGTGAACAGATTCTGAATAACCTGCACAAGACCAGATTTTCCTGAGAAAGTAAGTCTGTTTACTAGTTTGGGTTTACCGAAAATCTCTGGACCAATCATATATGCTCTCAGATGGCATCCTCCTCTATTGGAAGTGGCATATCCTAAAGCCAATCCTAAAACTCCTCTCGGGTCATAGCCGGGTAACTCGAGACCTTTAACCTGCATGCTTATATCGGGGTTTTTGTTGACTCTGGCATATCTCATCGAGCCTTCGGATAATTCTTGACCAATCTCTTTTCTCTCACCAATTAGTTCGACTAACTTTAATAATTTTTCATCTGTGAGTTGCTTTCCGTTCAGTTCCAAATAGCAGGCAATTGTGCTTCCGGCAGTAATGGTATCCATACCATAATCATTGCAGAGTCTATTTGCTTTCATTATTGTCTGAATGTTGGAAATCATGCAAGAGGAACCGAACATACTTATGGTCTCATATTCAGGTATTTCCATTTCCGTGTCCCTGACTTCACGCTTGCAGGCTATGGGACAAGCATAGCAGGGTGTCTTTTTTATGGGAAAAACCGAATTTATCTTCTCTCCAGAAATTTCCTCTGCAAAATCAAACCGGGAAAACCTGAAATTCCCCGTGGGAAGAATCCTCATATAGTTTATCAAATTGACCAGAACTGCTGTTCCATACTGGTTAAGACCTTTGGAAGATACGGGGCTAGCTACAAGGAGCCTGGTTATGTCCTGAAAATACTTTTTGTATCTATCCCTGTCAAAGATGGGTATTTTCTTATTTCCTTTCACTACAATTGCTTTTAAATTCTTGCTGCCCATCACAGCTCCCAATCCGCCACGACCACAGGTATGGGTATAGTCGTTCATTATGTTGGCAAACCTTATTCCTTTTTCTCCCGCTCTGCCTATACAGGCAACTCTCCCGAATTTCGATAATTCCCGGGTGACTTCCCGGGTATTTTTGCCCCAGAGATGCTTTGCATCTTTTATGGAGATTTTGCCGTTATGAATCTCTATGTATACTGGTTCCTCTGCTTTCCCGAATACTACTAATCCGTCAAACCCGGCAAACTTTAATTCGGGGCCAAAGCTCCCGCCACTGTTAGAATCGAATATGGTGCCGGTTAGTGGAGATTTAGAAACAGTGGCATATCGTCCGGAAGTGGGGCAAGTAGTACCAGTGAGGGGTCCGGCAGCAAACACGAGGATATTTTCCGAAGAGAGTGGGTCGACACCAGGCTTCACTAAATCATAGACGAGTTTCACCCCTAGACCACGGCCTCCCAGGTAGTCGGCGAGGAATTCTTTGCCTAATGGAATGGGCTCTATTTTCTTTTCAGTTAAGTAAACTTTTGCTATCTTCCCGTTCCAACCAAACATCTTATCCTCCAGCAATTATCGGGAAGAGACAAAGGGTGTCCCCTTCTTGAAGGGGAGTCTCTTTTCCTTGGGTAGACTCATTGACGATAACAAGAAGAGGTTCATTCTGGGGTATCCCTATTTTGGAAAGTAGATCTTTTACGATAGAACCTTCTTCGATATTTATCTCCAGATTGTCTCTCCGGGAAAACTTACGAACACTGGCAAATAATTTTACATTTACTTTCAACAGGAATTCCAAGTTGTGAGTCAAACTTTCGTTTGACACTCCGGTCTCGTTAAAAATGTACCTGTCACCTTTTTTAGAAGAGGCAGTAGGGGACTGGGCAACCTCCAGCATACTCTGAATCTACACTTACGTATCCAGGTGCCTCTTCCCCTGCCTCTTTAGGGATAGAACCGAGATAGAGTACCTGCTGGGGTTTGCTTCCATACCGATAGACGGTAACTCCTTTGCATCCAAGTTGATAGGCGAGTTTGTAAACTTTTCCCACTTCTTCCACTGTGGCTTCATACGGAAGATTGACTGTTTTTGATACAGCATTGTCTGTATACTTCTGGAAAGCCGCCTGCATTCTCACATGCCATTCAGGTGAGATATCAAAAGCTGTCACGAATATCTTCCTTATCGATTGGGGAATCTTCTTCATATGTTGTATTGAACCCTTCTTTGCTATCTCCATCATTAATTTCTTATCATAAAATCCCTTTTCCATCGCTACTTCTTCAAATAAACTATTGGTCTCCAGAAATTGTGTGCCTTCCAGTATCCTGCGAACGTATGATATAGCAAATAGAGGTTCTATGCCACTGGAACAACCTGCAATTGTGCTTATTGTCCCTGTGGGCGCAATTGTGATTAAAGCGGAATTTCGCACCCTGACCTTTCTCTTAGCCCAGATACTTCCTTTGAAGTTTGGAAAGACTCCTCTCAGCTTTGCTAGTCTTTTCGATTTTTCTCTCGCTTCTCTGGCGATAAATTTCATAGTCTTTTCAGCAATACGGATTCCTTCTTGGGAATTATAGGGAATGCCCAGTTTAATTAGCATTTCGGCAAATCCCATAACTCCCAGGCCAATTTTTCTGTTCCCCTTTGTCATTCTCTCTATCTGAGGGAGCGGATATTTATTGATATCAATAACGTTATCCAGAAAATGGACGGCTGTTCTTATTATGTCCCTCAATTTTTGCCAGTCTATCTTCCTTCTCTTAGCCATTTTTGATAAATTTATTGAACCTAAAACGCAGGATTCGTACGGCAACAAGGGCTCTTCACCACACGGGTTAGTGCTCTCTATTTTTCCAATATGGGACGTGGGATTGTATTTGTTTATTCGGTCAATGAATACGAGACCTGGATCTCCTGTCTTCCAGGCTGTCGCTATTATCAAGTTAAATATATCTCTGACCCTTAATTTTCTGGTAGGTTTTCCTGTTCTGGGATTTATTAGCTCATACTCCTTGTCTGCCTCAAGCAATCTCATAAACTTATCTGTAATGGCAACTGAGAGATTGAAATTAGTAAAGGCGCCTTCCCTGATTTTGGCTGTGATGAACTCCAGGATATCGGGGTGGTCTACTCTCAAGATTCCCATATTTGCTCCTCTTCTCCTGCCTCCCTGTTTGATTATATCTGTTGCCATATCGAACACACTCATAAACGAAACAGGACCGGAAGCAATTCCTTTAGTTGACTTGACTAAATCTCCTTTTGGTCTCAGTTTGGAAAATGAGAACCCTGTTCCCCCACCTGACTGATGAATTAAAGCCATATCTTTTACTGCTTCAAAGATTGATTTCATAGAATCTTCAACAGGTAAGACAAAACAAGCAGATAATTGACCCATCCTAGTCCCCGCATTGATCAAAGCAGGGCTATTGGGAATGAATTCCAGATTCGACATTACCCTGTAGAATTCTCTTTCTGTCTTTTCTGCATTAAATTTTTTCCCATAGAGATGGTCGGCACTGGCTACCTTTCTGGCTACTCTCTGGAACATTTTCTTAGGAGTTTCGATTAGATTACCCGATTCGTCTTTTAATAAGTACCTCTTCTCTAGAATTCTTATGGCATTCACCGGCAATTTCAAATCATCTTCTATACCAAAGATTCCTTTGGCTTCACGAACCTCTTTTCGCTTCTGGCGATAGAGGATGTATGCCTTTGCCACTCTGGTAAGTCCCTTTTTAATCAAAACATTCTCTACGATATCCTGTATATCCTCAACACCTGGAATCTTTCCCACAAATTTCTGCTTGACTATCTTTATGACCTGGCGGGATAGTCGTTCTGCCAGGGCCCTGTTCTTTGCCTTTACTGCAAGAATAGATTTTTCAATAGCCCTGGTAATCTTATTCTGGTCAAAATTTACTATCCTGCCATCCCTCTTGCGAATTTTCGTTACCATTCTGTCCTCTTACTGATTGGGCGAGCAACCTGCCTTGGCGGGCAATTTGCAAGTCGCTCTTATACTGACGCTCCGCTACTCCATTTTAAAGCAAAGTTTCGCTCTGTTGGGCAAAAAAGTACCTGTCACTTTTTCTAATTTAACTTTTTTTCAGAAAATAATCAACAAAAAAATCCCTGAGTTTAGAGAAAAATGGTTTCCCTAAAACTCAGGGATTCTATTAACCCTCCCTTTCGGGAGGACTCCAGAGTCGATTGCTGGGCAAAAAAGTAGCCTGTTCCCTTTTTTGTCACCTTTTTCCTATGGAATTATTCAACGTATTCTCTTAAATACTTGCTTCTTGAGGGATGTCGCAGTTTTCTTATCGCTTTTGCCTCGATTTGTCTTACTCTTTCCCTGGTTACATTAAATATATGACCTACCTCTTCTAAAGTGCGGGGATACCCCACTCCAATTCCAAATCTCAATTTGATAATCTTTGCCTCCCGTTCGGTCAAAGTTGATAACACTTTCTCTATCTCCTTTTGGCGCAAAACATCTAAGGCGACATTGACCGGAGAGAGGTTATCGCGGTCTTCGATGAAATCTTCCAGATGGCTTTCTTCTTCTTCACCAATAGGAGTAGCTAAGGATATCGGCTCTTGCATTATCTTTAATACGGCGCGTATTCTTTCTGGTGCCATCTTCATTTCTTTAGCATATTCTTCAATGAGAGGGTCCCGTCCATATTTCTGGCGATAGCGACGAGCAATTTTGGTCAATTTACTAATAATCTCTTTCATATGTACGGGAATTCTGATGGTGCGAGCTTGGTCGGCTATTGCCCGATTTATAGATTGCCTAATCCACCAGGTTGCATAGGTGGAAAACTTAAACCCTCTCTTATATTCAAATTTGTCAACTGCTTTCATCAGGCCGATACTGCCTTCCTGAATTAAATCTAACAAAGAGAGGTTGGGGTTGATATGTTTTTTGGCAATACTTACCACCAGTCTTAAGTTTGCCTTAACCAGTTTCAGTTTACTGTCGAGAATTTCTGACTCGAGTTGAGTAACCTGATTGTACAGCTTCTTTATGGCTAAGAAGTCCATTCCCATGGTTCGCTGAAGCTGGAGGAGGCGCTGAGAAATGTTTTTTAAATTTTTGTGTATTCCTTCAATCTCTTTTAAAGTTACTCCCGTTTTCTTCTTGAATTCTGAGCGGGAGATTTTCTTTGCCTTAGCTCTTCGCCAGAGCTTTTTAGCTTCAGCGAAGGGGAGTTTAAGTTTTCGCTGATAGTAATTGCTTTCCTTTTCCAGTTGTTTTAACTTTAGACCTGTCTGTTTTATTTTTGTAATTATTTTTTTAACTTTCTCTGATTTTAAGTTCAAATCGAGAATTTGTTGTAGAATTTTCTTCTTTTCCTGGCTCAATAATTTCTCGACCTTCTCTTTTGACTTGGGAGTAATTCTCTTTGCCGTTAATCTCTTCTCGCAGGCAAGGATTTTCTTCTCGCTTTTAGTAATTTCCCGAACTACCCTTTTCATCTTCTGTCTCATTCTGGCTAAAGCTGCGTTAGTCTTTCGACCTCGAGGCATTAACTCCTTAGGAGTAATCTCACGTCTCTCTAGCATCTTACCCATCTGCCTTATTTCTCTCAAAGCTATGGGGGACTCTAACGCTATCTGTTTCAGCTTCTTTTCATTATCTTTTATGCTCTTGGCTAAATACATCTCCTGAGGCCGACTAAGAAGAGAAACCTTACCCATTTCGTTCAGGTACATCTTTATGGAATCGCTTGTTTCTATTTCAGTGGTGGGAGTTATGGGGACTAAGCCTCCCTTTTCCTCCTCGGCTTTCTCCGGCCTTTCAATTATGGCAATTTTATCAACTACATCGATTCCCAGCTCGTCCAGCTTGGTAAGGATATCGTCTATTTCGTCGGAATCGATTATGCTTTCAGGAAGTTGCTCGTTTATCTCTTGATAGGTCAGTTTTCCTGTCTCTTTTCCTTGTTCAATTAACTCAGAAATTTTTTCTTTATACTCTTTCATTTTTACTTCCTTTAAGTTGCTTTCTCAGTTTTTGAAACTTTTCTATCTTCTCAGATTGTACTGGCAAGCCTCTATCTGCCAGAGAGGCAAGTTCTTCTCTCATTTTTCTTTCTTTCTTTTCTGACTTGTGCGTTTTTACTTCATTAACCAATGCGTTGACTATCCCTGGTGAGAATTCTGCTTTTTTCTCTTCGATAGCCAGGGAAGCGATAATTTGATTGACCTTGGCTGAAAATTGTAAATCCTCACTGTAAATCCTATCCATAACTATTGCTGGGTCTATAGATTTCTTCTTGTCATATAATTCGTATATAACCTTCACAACCCTGGAAAGGTCGTTTATAAGGAAGTCTTCAGGTGTGACTTCTGCCCTGATTGTTTCAATTTCCTCAGGATAATTGATCATTACCTGCACCAGCCCCTTCTCTGCCTTGAGAACACCTTGCTGAGAAGTAGGGTCGCGAAAGTCTCTGGCGAGTTCCTCTCTGTAAGAGGGTTCTTGCCACTGGTAAGTCTTTCTGTTTATCCTTCCCAGCTCTAAAAGTAATGTTTCTTCATCTACGGAAATTAACCGGGATAACTTTTTAATTTCTTCTTTCTGCTCTATCAGATTCTTTATTCTGGCAATGGTGGGCAAAACCTCTTCTACTACGGCAACTTTTCCTTCAGAAGTATTCAAATCGGTAGTTTGTGAAACTAACTTAATGCGATAATCAACTAAAGAGAGTGATTGGGAAATTTCTCTTTGAAATTTTTCTGCCCCCTGAGAGCGAAGGAAATCATCAGGGTCAGTGCCTTGAGGCAATGCCACTACTTTCACTTTCAGTCCACTCCCTATCAATAGGTCTAATCCCCTTAATGCGGCCTTAACCCCGGCGGTATCAGCATCGTATACTATTACTACCTCTTCAGCATACCGCGATATTATGGAAACATGGTCTCTGGTCAAAGCAGTTCCCAGAGTGGCCACGCTGTTCTCTACTCCAAATTGATGACAAGTTAGAACATCTGTATATCCCTCCAAGATTATAATTTGATTCTTTTTCTGAATAGATTCCTTAGCGAGATTGAGTGCGTAAAGAATCTTTCCTTTATAAAAAACCGCTGTCTCGGGAGAATTCAGGTATTTGGGTAATCGTTCTCCTAAAACTCTTCCACCAAATGCAATTATTCTGGACTGAACATCAGAAATCGGGAAAATAATCCGATCGAAAAGCTGGTCGCGATAATCGTTTCTCTTTTCGGAAAAAGTGATCAATCCAGCTTTTTCTAAGAGCTCCTTCGAATAACCTTTATTTACAGCAGCCTCTAACAACCCCCTCCCCGAACCAGGGGCATAGCCAAGTCCAAATTTGTCAATAACTTCTTCTTTCAATCCTCTCTTGTTGAGATATTCCCGTGCCTTTTGAGCGGATATGGAATTCTTTAAACACCTGTGAAAAAAGTCGGCTGCATGACGATTGATTTCAAAGAGACTCTTTCTCTCTTGAGAGACTCTGGAGGATTCCTCCCGGCTGGCTCTATCTTTGGGAAGAGAAATCCCTGCCCGCTCAGCTAACCTTTCTACAGCCTCTATAAAACTTATCTTCTCATGCTTCATCAGGAAATTGAAGACATTTCCTCCTTCTCCGCAACCGAAGCAATGAAATATCTCTTTTTGCGGTGAAACGATGAAAGAAGGTGTCTTTTCCTGATGGAATGGACAGAGCGCCTTAAAATTACTTCCTATTTTCTTTAGAGGCAAATATCCAGAAATGACCTCCACAATATTATTGCTCTGCCGTATTTGGTCTATTAAGTAGCCTGGAATAGCCAAAGTAACTCCTTCCTCTCATCCCTGGCCGTGGCTCGTGCCACCCTGGCCGTTAAGGCCCAGAATGGGCAGGCCTAACCCTCTCCTCAAAGAGGAAAGGGAACTTTCATCTTAGAAAGACTATCTCTTAACGCGGTAAAAACCCGAACAAGAAATAATATTTAGAGGGCTAAACTTCTTTATAGCTTGATTTAATAGGAGGTTGAGCCCTAAAGTATCGGAGGCCATATGACCGGCAATTACCACATTTATATGGAACTTTTCTGCATTCTGGTAATGTTTCTCGCTCATGTGCATTCCCACTATTGTGCCGACTCCTGAATCGCTAAGTTTCTCTAAGGCTTCCTCTGACCCTTCAGTGCCACCAGTCATATCAACGAATATCTTTCCTGCCCGCCTCTTTTCAGAACCAACTATAACTTTCGGTCCGCTGCCTCTCGCGGTAGCTTGTTTATACTCCGGTATCTCCTTCAACAGCCCAAATACATCTTCCACTCGTTCTGGTCTCTTCTTATCTAACAATTCTTGCAGATATGTAGTTACACAATTATCTGCTGGAGTATGCACACAAATAAAGGAAATATCGAGCAACTCTGCTGCATCTACTGCCCGGAAGTGGTTTACCGGCATCACCTTGCGGCTAACATCCTTTATCCTCTTTGCCAGAAGGTCTTCTGCTATATTTATGGGAACACCATACTTGTTCAGGATGTCTGCTTGCATACCCATAACTTCATAGAAATTAGCATAAGCACGACCTTGGGGATGGTGAGCAAGGACTAATTCAATCTTTTTCCCCTGCGATTTTAAGCGGTCGGCTAAAAGCAGTTCCGGGGTCTCGATATCAATTCCTACAAGGATGTTTTTTATTTCTTTTTTAGTGTCGTTCAATATCCTGGTATCACTATAAGGGTTACTAAGGGTTTCCTGATCAAACTCTCTTTTTTTTGCTGCTTCCATTTTTTCAAACTCTTCTTTTTTCCTTTTTATCTCCAGTTTAACCCTTTCTACCCCACGAGGGTCGTGAGAAACTCCTTCTTCTATAACGAATTTGTAAAATTCAGTAAGGTTCAATTTATCATTTCCTTTCCGGTCCTCCCCTTTAGAGCATTCATCACTACCCTTGGGGAATGGATTTTGCGCAAAGACAAATTTTTATCCGCAACCCTGTTTTCTAACGGGGGTGGTTCGAGATACGAATTTACTTCCCTCAATATAATAGCGATAAGGAAGGTTCCTACCTTCCTTTATTCCTATACGCCCCGTATTGACGATGCTGAAGTCCTTAGAAAGGATTTCCTTCTTTCTGGAAGCAATCCGGGAGATAATAAATAGTTTGTTTCCCGTTAAGTCAGCCCCGTTCATCGACCCCGTAATACCTAAAGCCTTGGTCAATTTGCCAGGGCCATTGGTAAGACGAGCTAAGGGTCCATCTATTCTTCTGTGTTTTTTCATTAGTTTTATGCCTTCCTGGGGTTCTAAGGCCCTGATCAGAACAGCCCCGCTTACGCCATCCTTTTCTGTAACAACATTAAAGCAGTAATGGTTGCCATATACGAAGTAGATATACGCTTTCCCTGCTGGCCCAAACATTATCCTGTTACGTTGGGTAATTCCCCGATAAGCATGGCTTCCGGGGTCTCTCTGTCCAAGATAGGCTTCTGTTTCTACAATTTTACCCGAAATTATACCCTCATCCATTTTATGAACGAGGGTTTTACCTAACAGTTCTTGAGCAACGATTTTTGTCTTGCGGGAATAGAATTTTTTTGACAGTTTACTTATCAATTATCTTTTTTTGTTGAAACGACTTAAAAGCTTTAGTTGCCTTCTCCTCTGTTTCCTTTTTGACTCGGCGGCCTTTCTCTTTCTGCGAACACTGGGACTTTCATAATATTCCCTTTTCTTTATTTCCGTCATAAGTCCTGCTCTTTCGCATTCGCGTTTAAATCGCCGTAAAGCCGCATCTATAGACTCATTTTCTCTAAGCTTTACCTCAGTCACATCTTTTCACCGCCTTACGTGAATCCAGCCCCTACACAGGGGCTGGATGAATCAACCTGTGTTCCCCCAGATTTACATCGGGGGACGTTCTTTACTTCGCTACCTATCAACCTGGAGGCCAGCCTAATTTTCGACCACCCAACAAGTGAAAATGTATGTGAAACACTGCTTGGCCAGCATCGGCATTGCAATTTGCTACAATACGGAAGCCACATTGGGCAATGCTCTCTTGAGAAGCCAGTTTTTGAGCAACTAAGTAAATCTCTCCTATTAAATCCTTGTCTTCTGAAGTCAAATCCACAATTGTGGGAATGTGCTTTTTAGGCACGATTAAAAGGTGTACCGGAGCCTGTGGATTGATATCCCTGAAAGCTATAACTTGCTCATCCTCATAAACGATATTCGCGGGAACCTTTTTGTTTACGATACTACAAAAGAGACATTCTTCCATTTTTCTTCCAGAGCATACTTTGGACAAAATATCAACCTTTAATTATACTACAGAAAAGTCAAATTGTCAAGCGAAAAATGTGCTCGGAACTACTATATCTGAGAGAGTCTCTTTTTCAGCAAGTTGATCATTGGGGTGGGAATGGGGTCTACAGAACTTATCAACGCTAAATAGGTGCTGACCCAATCACTAAGATATACGAGAGAATGGAGGCGAGACAGGAGAGATTTCCCGCTGGAAGTTACATGCTGGACTCCTGCTACCTTGTCTTTTAGAATACTTTCTGTTATTATGATTCTCTGTTTAATTCTTTCGTTTTCAGCACTGTCCCTCAGGAAAATTAGGTAGAATTTCTTCGTAAATTCGCTACCACTGGCCCAAACTTCAATTTCATTATGGTTCATTTCTGGCAATAGACTGAAGAAAGCTATGCTCTTGCTATTTTCATTGAATTGGTTCTTCCAGCGGACAGCACAGGCAGCCAGATGCTCAGGAGCATATATGAGTAGAAAATGCCCCTTTATTCTTTCCGACAGCTCCTTTGCTAAATTGGCCTTACTCCGGGGGTTATACTGTTTACACAAGAGTTGCAAATTCTGAATTGTCTCTCGAATCTCCTCTTCTTTAGAGCCAATTAATCCCACCCTTTCCAGAAGAGTAACCATGGGAAAAAATAAATACCCAAAAGTTGCCCGTGGTGGCATGCCTCCTATAATTTCAATTATATCGATGCCATCTTTCTGACATAGTTCTTTTAACTTTCCCCCACTGGTAATAGCTATGATCTTTGCAGAACGAGAGAGAGCATCCTGATAGGCAGATAGAGTCTCCTCGGTATTGCCCGAATAGCTGATGGCGAAGACTAAGGTATTCTCTCCTACATACTGTGGAAGGAGATAATCCCTGTTGACTTCAATAGGAATATTTGCCTCTCTCTGGAGATAGGACTTTAACAGGTCACCACCTGCTGCTGAGCCTCCCATTCCACAGACCACCACCTGGTGGATGGAGTCGTATCTTTTCACATCAATGGGATATTTCTTGGTAATTTGCACTGCCTGTTCACATTGAACGGGAAAATCTTCCAGATATTTAAGCATTTCATTCATTTTCGCTACTCCCCGCCACCCTAAAGGGCGACCCCGATGTATCGGGGGCACTCTTCAGAGTGCCAGAACGCGAAGTTTTGCTTCGCTACTCCTACGTTGAAATAAAATTATGGTAAGGCTTCGAATTTCTCTATAATTTTGTTTACTTCTTCTTCTTTTGAAGTAGCCAAAACCTGGTTGGCCAGTTCCCGAGCTGTAGTTAAGCTCGTCGAACGAACAATTTTCTTAATCTTAGGTATGGATAATGGGGACATACTGAACTCATTGAGACCCATACCAAGGAGAATCTTTGTAAAAGAAGGGTCTGCAGCCATTTCCCCACACATTCCCACGTGCTTGCCCACTTGATGTCCAGCATCTATTATCCTTTTGATCAGTCGCAAAATGGATAGATGCAATGGTTTGTAAAGGTGCGCGACATTTTCGTTAACGCGGTCTACTGCTAAGGTATATTGGATTAAATCGTTTGTTCCAATGCTTAAGAAATCGGCTTCTCGGGCTAGAATATCTGCAATTAAAGCAGAGGAAGGAGTTTCAATCATTACTCCTACTTCTATATTTTCATCAAAAGAGATTTCCTCTTTTCTTAATTCATTCTTTACTTCTTCGAGCAACTCATTGGCATGTCTCAGTTCCTTTGCACAACATATCATGGGATACATTATCTTCAAATTCCCTTCTACTGAGGCGCGAAGAATAGCCCTTAATTGGGTTTTAAAAACATAAGGATATCTAAAGCAGAGCCTGATTGCCCTCAAGCCCATAAAAGGATTGCGCTCTGGAGAAATGCCAAATTCACCCACAAACTTATCTGCTCCCAGGTCCATTGTCCTGATTATCACCGGATAAGGCATCATTTTTCGAGCTACAGAGGCATACTGTTGATATTGTTCTTCTTCCGATGGTAGATCGGCTCGATTTAAATAGATATACTCGGTACGGAATAATCCAATTCCTGTTGCACCGTGAGCATGAACCGAGGGAATTTCTTCCGGGACTTCAATATTTGCATGTAATTCAACGTTATGCTCATCAGCTGTGACTGCTGGAAGGTCTGTCAGTTTCTTCAATGCTTCTTCAACATTGGAATATTTTAGTTTCTGGCGTTCATAATTCTCCACTGTTTCTGAATCGGGATCGATAATAACAATTCCTTCTATTCCGTCTATGATTATTGTGTCACCTAGCTTGACTTTCTTAGTTATATTTTTCAAACCTACTACAGCAGGAATCTCTAAAGATTGTGCCATAATCGCGGTATGCGAAGTCCTTCCTCCAATATCTGTAGCAAATCCTATCACATTCTCTTTGCGCATAGCAATTGTGTCGGCAGGAGTAAGATTATGAGCGATTACAATTACTGGCGATGGGAGAGTAGCCAGTTCTTCCCTTTCCCGGCCAAGTAGGCGCTTCAATACTCTTTTCACCACATCCAGAATGTCACGACCACGGTCCCGTAGGTATCCGTCATCGATTATATTGAAAGTCTTTGTTATTTTATCAAATACCGTCTGGAGAGCGTATTCGGCATTTACTTTTTGCTCCGTAACCATTTTTGTGACGTCATTTCGAATAATAGGGTCCTGCAAAATTAGGAGATAAGCATCAAAAAGACGTACGTGTCTCTTGCCAAGCTGCTTCAAAGCTTTCTGCCTTATTCCGTCCATCTCCTCCCTTGTCTCAGCAACTGCTTTGCGAAAGCGAATAATTTCCTGTTTTATATCAGCAGGGTCAATTGTTCTTTTGGAAATATAGAATTCTTCCTTTTCGAGAAGGAAAGCTCGTCCAATCACAATACCAGGCGAAGCAGCAATTCCTTTTAACATAACTTCTACTCCTCATCAAATTTTTTTGCAAATAACTCTTCTATTTTTTCTATGGCTTCTTTTTCATCTTTTCCATTAACAATTACTGTTATCTCAGAACCGAACTCTGCTGCCAACATCATAATTCCCAAAATGCTATCTCCGTCAACTTCCTGGCCATTTTTAATTATGGCTACTTTTGATTGGAACTTAGCGACAGTCTGGGCAAGAAGTGCCGCAGGTCTTGCATGTAGACCTAATCTATTCTTGATTTTAAAATTTTTTTCTATCATTAAACATTCCTAATATCAGAATATATAGGCTCCTACGCAGGAAATTCCAATAAGCAAATACAAAAGCTTTGCGGAAGAAATTCGCCAGCGATTAAGTAAGACAACCGAAAGGAAGAACGCTAAAAAGTATAGTCTTTCTATCGCTCTCCAGTCCCGAAACAGTAATACTACAATAGTGAGTAAAACAAGAGCTAAACCAATAAGATGGCTACTCCATATTGTACGAAGATAATGCATTTTCTCAAGAAGTCTTACCACTTTAGTCTTCTTTTCATAACCTTCCAGCACTCCCTTAATGCGAGTATGAAAGTGCAGAAAATTATAGAGAAACAGAAAAATTAGTGGCGCCAGCCAGGCGCCTTCCCACTTCTTTAAATATATAATCACCAGAACGCAAGCTACCAATGCAGTAAAGGGTCGCCACGCTCCCCAAAATAGTGAATCGCCAATACCTCCGAATGCTCCGCCCATACTCATCTTTACTGCGCTAATTTCTTCCGGTTTGACCTCTCCTCCCTTTGCCATTTCTTCTTCCAGACGCGCGACTATCCCTACTAACACATTTGCAAAGTATGGATGGGTATTGAAAAATTCTAAATGTCTTTTATAAGACTGGATCCTTTTCTCTTTTTCAGGATAGAGCTTATTCAGAACTGGTGCCAACATGTAAAGAAATCCCAAGTTTTGCATCCGCTCGAAATTCCATACAGCTTGCACACAAAAGGACCTCCAGCAAAGTCGATATAAATCGAGTTTCTTGATTATTCTATTGTCCATTGGATTATACATCACGATTTTCAATCGGGAAATTTGTACCTATAAATCTCTGAAGGTATTAAAAGCTATTGCTAAACCCAGAGCAGGTAACAGCCTATATGCAAAATTCAGACCTGTCAATATGCCATACGGTAAACAGGAAAATAATTTGGGCAGAAAATATACTCCTGCACTAATTGCAATCAGAGAGAAAAGGAATCCTTTAAGAAAAAACAGAAATAAGCTAAAATAATTAACTTTTCCTAAGGCTTTTAAATTACCTTTGGGGATTTCTCGATCTAAGTAGTGCACGAAATGTGCATTTAGTTTTCTTTGCTTAATATCTATGCGCGTAAAAATTTCTCCCAGAGGCATCGTAAGTGCCAGGACGATTATTCTGTAAGAACCCTGAAAATTATTACCCAGGGGGAGCATTCTCTCGGTCAACATTATCAGAGTTGTGCAAGTTACTGCTACTATTGTTGCATCAGGAGGAATAGCTGCACCCATAGATATCACATTTATCCAAATGAGTTCTAAAAGAACACCAATAATGAGTCCTGTCTTGAGGTCTCCTAATAATAAACCTATGAGGGGTCCACAGACAATAGGCCGGCAGACCATTATTTGTCCCCAAGCACTTACATCTAAACTTAACAATCCTCCAATAAAACTAACTACAAGGATTTCAACAATCATTAGAACGGTCCAACGTAGATATATTGACAGGTTCAAACACCTGGGCTAAATCATATATCTGTGATTTTTAATTTCAAAGTGATAGTCTGTTTCTCTTTGGGTTTTAGATTTAACTTCCAGTGGGGAAATACAACTGATTGTTGATACATACGCTCGTAAGCTGCATCTCCTTCTGAGATTGTTTCTATGGGAAAATGCCACAAACAACAATGTGGGTTGAATTCCAAAGTTATATTTATTCCATAATGCTCGTCGTGCATACCAATTTCCTTCAAATCAGAAATTTCTCCAAATGAAGAGAAATCTTTTTTCTCCTTTTTATCGGGAACATAATAATAACATTTTTTATCTTCTGATGAAGAAAAGGAGAAGTTAAATTCAGAACCGAACCATAATTCTGCGTGGTTCTCTCCTTTATTGACAATTTGATAAATAATGATAATTTCCGCCGAGTTCGCTGATACTGTTATTTTCTTTTCCACTTTTATGGGTTGCTGAAAATCTCCTACCCAGACAAATCCTTCTCTAACGAAGTTTATTCCGCTCGGTTCAATTCTATACATATAAGATTGGTCGACGAAATCTCCCTGTTCTCCATACTGGCAAGTTGAGAAATCAAAGATCTCTGTATCAGGATGTAAGAAATGGTCTACCAAGGAGGCCCTTTCATACCAATCATAGTGAAGATATTTCACCAAGTTCTTGTCTTTTACTTTTTCCATATTATGAATTGATTTTACACTTTTATTTTCCATATCGGATTTAGAATCAAAGAGACTGGCTCGAATAATCTCTTCGTGGTAAGCTTCTTTCCTTCGAGTCAGAGTAGTTAGCAGATTTAAGTTTTGTGGCTTATAATCTAATTCGAACAGAGATGCTCCCATAAATGGTTTAAAGTAGGCATTGAGTAAGGGGGTACTGACCAAAACCTCTGGATTTCCATCCAGGTCGAAATCGAATTCCTCTGTTTCTATACATTTAGAACCTGTTTGGTTCTTACCATCAACAGTTTTTTCTGCATTAATCAGATGTTTATAAATCGCTTTTCTAAGATGGGGAAAATAGAGTCCTCCGAAAACGCCATGCCAGTAAGCGCAATTGCACTGGCCTTTCCAGAGTTCATCCCTCGCTTTTCCCAACCAATCTGGAAGTTCTACATTTCCTTTTTTATTACTCCCTCTTTCCGAGGCGTGTATGTTCTTAGCTGCTTTGAAAATCTTGTTGCTAACTAACAGCATCTTCTTCTGCATCCAGTTACTCTCGGTGTATTTCACAAAGAAGTTTCGCCAGAAGCCTCCTTTCAGAAACCTTGCATATCGTTCGGACTGAGGCAATTTTTCAACTTTCCTCTGGATATCAGTAAATTCCTTTCTCGCCTTAGTGGGTAAAACCCATTCCATCATTTGGGAATAGGAACCTGTGGGAAGATATATTCTTCCTTTAGGTTCAAACTGGGCAATGCATTCGGAAAAAGTAACTGTTCTAATCCATTTTTTATTTCTTTCTAATTCGGTAAAGAACTGCTCAAGCCAATTCTGTTTATAGGCTAGCTCATAGGTGCCTGGCCAGATACCAAACTTCTCTCCGTCATCAGCCATTACTACCAGTCTCTCTTCTTTCTCCGTTGCCTGGGATTTAAAATACTTAATGACTTCTTCTACGGGATGGAAAGGTATGAGAAATCGTAGCTTTTCACTAATAGGAAAAACTTTGAGAGGATAACCCTGTTCCTCGGTAAGATAATACCCAAAAAGTTGTTCCTCAAAAAGCCCGGCAGATTTGAAAGGCAAATCGTCAATGACAGTATATTCTACACCTGCCTGAGAAATTGACTTTGCTAAATGTGGCTCCCAGACACGTTCTGCCAGCCACATACCTTTTGGTTCGTAATCAAACAAGTCCCTGATATATTTGCTCAATTTCATTATTTGACCAATCCTATCACGGTCGTATAACATAGCTAAAATTGGTTCATAGTAGCCACCGGTCATAAGTTCAATTTGCTCGGTTTGTAAAAGATTCTTTATCATTGAAATAAATTCTGGGTGATGTTTAACAATCCACTCCAGAAGGATACCGCTAAAATGGAAAGTCGCTTTTATGCCAGGATGTTTTATCAGAACTTCCAGGAAGGGAAGGTACGCCTTCTGGTAAGCCTCCTCAAAAATGGTTTCAAAATTACCAACTGGCTGATGGTTATGAATACCAAATGCGAAGTTTATTTTTTTCATATTCTCAAGATTTCCCAGAGGGGCTTGAAATTTGTGTACACAGACTAAAGTCTGCTACTCCTACGTTATTTCTCTCTTGATAATTTTCATTATATCAATCTTTTCATCATTAGGAACCATTCTCGCTTCCAAGTAGACTCCAAGTTTATCCAGTTCCTGAAAAGCTTGAATGTCTTCTTTGCTGACTGAAATAGCTTTGAGAATTTGTCTCTTATCAGGAGAATAATGCATTCCCCCCACATTTACTTCTTTTATTCTCACTCCTTTATTGATTAAATTCAGAACATCCTGGGGTGAGACGAGAAGAAGCATCGTCTTATCCCCTTCAAATTGACCATTCAGTATCGCCTCTTTCGCTTGAGTTATAGTCAAAATGGATATCTTGGCGTGGTCTGGAACTGCCATTGAAAACAGGGTTTTTTGCATTCGGTCATTGGCAACAAAGTCGTTGACTACAATCACATGATTAATTTTCAGGAATTTCATCCAGTTTTCAACTACTTGACCGTGAATTAACCGGTCATCAATTCGCACTAGAACCATGCCCATTATTTATTTTTCGCCTTTGAGACTTTATCAAGAAACTTCTGTTTGACATCAAGAATGCTCTGTTCACCCTTTTGGCGGATAAGACGAGTCAATTCTTTCAAAGGGAGAGCCTGACGATAGTTTATACCAGTAATTAGCATCGGCAAATTAACTCCACTAATAATTTCAACTTTCTCATCATTAACAAACTTGAGGCTGGCGTTTGCCGGTGTACCTCCAAACATATCCACGAAAATGATTTTCCCTTCCGATTGTTCGTTCCCTTCCTTTAGTATCTTTCCTACCTTTTCACTTAATGTGTCCAACCCATCATTCTCATGTAAAGATAATGCCCATACTTCCTTCTGCTCTCCTAAAATAACCTGCACTGCTTTAACTAACTGCCGACCAAAATCGCCGTGAGTTATAATAATGAATCCAATCATTTGATACGCTCCGATAAATCGGAGCTACTCCTATAATGCTTTTTTTATGCCGATTTTTCAATGTCACGGTACTGAGTTTTAACAGGGTACTTCTTTCCCAGAAACTTATTCAATTCATTCACAACAATTACTGAACGATGGCGCCCTCCCGTGCACCCCACAGCTATGGTCAAATAAGATTTCCCTTCTCTAATATAGTAAGGAATTAGAAATTTCAACAACCCAGAATATTTCCTCAAAAACTTCTGGGTAACAGAGGATTTCAAAACAAATCGGGAAACTTCTGGATTGTTTCCGGTTAATGGTCTCAGTTTTTCTATATAATGGGGATTAGGTAGAAAACGAGTGTCGATTACCAGATCGGCGTCAACCGGGATACCATATTTATAGCCAAAAGCAACTAGGCTGACATTCATCGTATCCAGTTCCGGTACCTCTCTGAAACTAGAAAAGACCACTTGCTTAAACTCCTGAGGCGTGAGAGTTGTAGTATCAATGATCTTATCAGCTCGTTCTTTTATTCCCATAAGTCTCTTTCTCTCTTTGATGATAACCTCAAGTATACTTCTTCCTTCCTTATCCAGGGGATGTTTCCTGCGCGTTTCACTATATCTTCTCACCAGGACAGAATTACTGGCTTCTAAAAAGAGAATCTGGTGGCTGAATCCCATTTTACCGAGTTCTTCTAATGAACTAAAAAGGTCATCTAAAAAGTCTCCTTCTCGAATGTCAATGCCTAAAGCGACTTTCTTTATTTTATACTTCAACTGTAAACAAATTTCAGCAAATTTAGGTATCAGGGTAGTAGGTAAATTATCTACGCAGAAATATCCCAAGTCCTCAAAATTCTTTAAGGCTGTACTTTTCCCTGCTCCTGAAAGCCCTGTTATTATGACAAAGTTACCCTTGGCCATATATTTCTATTTTCCTTCCTCTGGGGAGGATTGAAGCAGAGCTTCGCTCTGCGGCTACATTCTGCATCCCGATTTTCAATCGGGAAAATTGTGCCTATTTTTTTTCCCTCTTTCGCTGGGTGATTTTTATTATTTCCTTATCCAACTCACTAATTGCGGAATATCCCTCTCTTCTTAGTCGCTGATTCATAGCTGCTACCTCAATAATACTCGCTATGTTCCTTCCAGGACGAATCGGGATTACTAATTCCGGAACATTAACTTCCAGAATCGTTGTATATTTCTGGTCGAAACCAAGTAGTTCGTACTCTTTGGTTTTGTCCCACTCTTCAAGTCTAATTACCAGATCAATTTTTGCCGAATTTCTTACCGCACTTGCTCCAAACAATTTTTCAACATCTATTATTCCCAGTCCTTGGACTTCTAAATAGTAGCGGATCGGTTCCTTGGCAAAGCCAATAAGAATGTTGCTCCTACGCTGTTTAATTTCTACTACTTCTCCAGCAATTAAACGATGTCCTCTATCGATAAGTTCTAGGGCACACTCGCTTTTGCCAATGCCAGTCACTCCTAATATCAAAATCCCAAGACCGTAAACTTCAACCATCACTCCTTGAACAGATTTAGTGAGTGTAAGTCTATCCTCTAAAAAAGGCGAAAGGCGATTTACGAATGTAGAAATAGAAATGGAGGTTCTAAAGACCGGAATTTTCGCTTTCTGCGCCATTTTTATAAATTCTTTAGGAGGAGCAAAATTGCTGGTAACAATAAAACATGGGATTCCCTTGGAGAAAATCCCGCTTAACACAGTGGCTTTTCCCTTGATGTCTAACTTCTTTAAATAATCTAGTTCTTCCCGGTCTAAAATCTGGAGTTGACCAGGAGGTAAAATATCTGCCTCGCCAGATAACGCAAGGCCAAGACGATGAACTTCCCAGCTGGTTATTTTCCGATTTAAACCTTCCTTTCCAGCCACAAGCTGCAAATCTAACTCTGCCTTTTTCTGTTTAAGTAATTCTTCAACCAGAAGCTTTACCATTGTGATTGACCTCTTATTTGTTCACCATTGCACTAACTAATATACATCTTCTTCCTTGATAATTTTAACTACTTCACTTGGGGCTTTTGCTTCTCGTAGTGCCTGGCGAAAGAACTTATCCTTAAGAAGCCGGGATATTTTTGCCAATACTTTCAGATGCATCCCTGCCGAGTCTTGGGGAGCGATCAGGAGAAAAATTATATATACCTTTTCTCCATCTAAAGCATCAAATTCTATTCCCTTTCTGGATGTGGCAAATGCACAGATGATTTCTGTTACTTTATCTGTTTTAGCATGGGGAATTGCTACCCCCTGTCCAATCCCGGTGGAACCTAATTTTTCTCTATCCAATAGAGCCTGAAGTATTTTTTCTTTTGCATTTTCTTTTATCCTCTTGGCAACCACCAACTTATCAATTAACTCTTTCAGCGTCTCTTTCTTTTTGATTGCTTGTAAATCTACTTCAATGGCATCTTTGCAAAGAAACCCCATAATCTTCATCTTTTTCTCCTCTTATGCAAAATGGTCTTTTTTTCATTATTTTTGCTTTATAATTAAACTACATTTTAATAATTTTGTCAATTACCAGAATTTTCTGGAGTAGCGAAACTTGTTTCGCGTTAACGCACCGCAAGCAGTGCTACTCCAATTTTCTACTCCTAAGACGCTCCGATGAATCGGAGCGACTACGTTTTTACATCTTGAATTTTTCGCCTAAGTAAACTTTGCGCGCTTCTTCTGATTCCAACAACTCTTTAGCAGTTCCCGAGAGCAAAATTCTTCCCTCATACATAATATAGGCTCTATCGATGATTTCCAGTGTCTCTCTAACATTATGGTCTGTAATCAGCACTCCCAATCCATTATTTTTGAGCCGGGCAACAATCTGTTGAATTTCCACAGTGGTTATGGGATCAATGCCTACAAATGGTTCATCCAAAAGAATGTATTGAGGAGTGATTACCAGGGCTCGGGAAATCTCTACCCTTCTCTTTTCTCCTCCGGATAGTAAGCAGGCCTTATTTTCTGCTAAATGTTCCACTCCCAACTCTCGAAGTAGACTTTTCAATTTTTCTTTCTTTTCGGACTGAGTTAGTTTGGTTGTTTCCAAAATAGCCTCTATGTTTTTCCTGACTGAAAGTCGCCTGAATATGGAAGGTTCCTGGGATAAATAACCAATCCCTTGCCTAGCTCGCTTATACATCGGTAACTCTGTTATGTCCCTTCCCTCCAAGAATATCCTGCCTTTGTCGGGACGAAGGAGGCCCACAATCATATAAAAGGTAGTTGTTTTACCAGCCCCGTTTGGACCAAGCAGACCTACAATTTCACCCGGGTTTATTTCTATTTCTACATCATCAACAATTTTGCGATGTGAATATGTTTTAACCAGACCACTTGCTAATAAGCTCATTTTCCACCATTCAATAGAAATATTTGGTCGCGTAGGGGCGACCGCAATTTATCCCGATACATCGGGATGGTCGCCCAGGAGCTTTATGCCCGCCCCGATAAATCGGGGCGCCCATAAAGGGCTACACTACCAGTTTTTGGGGTAGATAGATGCCTTTACATTTCCTTCCATAATGATTCTTTGTTCATCGATAAATATAGTAATGATTTCTGCCGAGTAGTTAGCCTTTGCTTGTTCGTTATCCTGGTAAATACAGGGAGAACCTCCGGATAGAACAATTTTTTTTATTTCATAATCGTAGTCAAGAATCTCACCTGTAGCCGTTATTTCTCCGTGTTCTACCCTGGCATCACCCTGTACATGAACTTTTTTCCCATTGTCCAATAACTTTATTACTTCTCCTTCCAATTTTATTCTGTCTTCGGGGTTCTCCTCATCAATTCGGATGAGCTCTGGATTGCCAGTTAAAGTACTTTTCTTGCTGTCCACATTGTAAGTTAATCGGTCAGAAAAGGCTTCCATTTTTATAGATTCTTCTGGATAGGCTATAAGATGGACATTCCCTTCTCCTACTATATAGTTCTTTTTCTCATAATGTTCCATTATATCGGAAGTTATTACATCTTTTCCCCTAACCAATTTTACGTTTCCAAGAAAACGGGTAATTTCCCCCCTTCTCAATACTTCCATCCTCTCCCCTGTAATATTCACTGGCTGTTTGGGCTTCTCAGCAAAAACTGCGCTTACAAAAATGAATGGCAAAAAAAGTAGAATACTCTTTTTCATGTTATTATGGTGATTTATGGATTACTTTTACGTTCTTTTTTATAACAATTTTCTCCAACTCTGGATCTGACTCTAATCCCTGCCCGGTGATTATTGTGTCACCCTTTTCCTGGCGAACAAAACCATCAGTAACTATTTTCTTTCGCTGGGTATCCCACTTCAGGCTTTCTGTCTTTAACGTTATTCCTTCTTTTTCAGAAATAACTACTACGTCTCCCCTCACTTCCATATCGCCTGATGGAGAACGAAGTTCCCCTTCCCTGGCAGTTAGAATAGAAGTAATTTTCCCCTGGTCATAAAACCTAATTTTGAGTTTCTGTACAATTGTCCTTCCTTCTTTCTTATAAATTTCCGCTCTATCTGCCTCCAACTCCCACTCCTTCTCTCCCTGATTTGTGTGGGTGAGGGTAAAATTTTCTATGGCCTGGTCAGGAAAAGATTTTTTGTCAGAAATTTTTGGTTTTTCGGATTTCTCTTTTCCACAACTTGATAAACTAACAATAATGAGAAAAGTAAATACCCAGAAAAAATTCTTCTTCACCATAATGTTATTGTTCATTTATTACAATACTCTCCAGTAGCTTTTTCCCATTTCCCCTGTAATTTCAGTATCAGCTCAACCACTTCCCGCAAGACACCCCGACCACCTTCTGTTTGGGTTACACAATCTACTACCCGTTTTACCTCTTCTGGCGCATCTTTCGGACAGAAAGATAGTCCTGCCCTCTTCAGAACCGGTATGTCCACAAGGTCGTCTCCAATGTAGGCAAAGTTTTCCGTCTTAAGCTTAAATTCTTGCAAAATCTCTTCAAGGGCTTTACCTTTGTCCAGTCTTTTAAGACGAACGGCTTCTATCCTTAAATCCTCTACTCTCTGTTCCACCTGTTTACAACCTCTTCCGGAGATCCAGGCAAATCTCAAATTTCCTGCACGGCGAGCAAGATTAAACCCCAGACGGTCTTTAACGTTCCAGCTCTTTATCTCCTCTCCAGACTCCATAATTACAATATCGCCCGGGGTGAGCACACCATCAATGTCCATCCCTATCATCTCTATATTTTGGGCTTTTGCTTTGATTTTTTCATCCATTTCGCCATACCTCAAAACGCAGACTAAAGTCTGCTACTCCTAAACGCTCCGATGAATCGAAGCTACTCCTTAAAGAATGCCTTCGGAAAGAAGGTCCCTCTCGTCTACAATTCCTATGGGATAGTTCTTGCCATCTATTACAGGTATATTATCGAACTTCTTCTCCTGCATCATTTTTGCTGCCTCTATAGCCAGTATGTCATGGGTAATAGTCTTTGGATTTTTGGTCATTACGGTATGAATTTTCTTGTTTAGAATTTTTTCATCTTTCTGCAATCTACGTCGCAAATCCCCATCAGTGAAGAACCCCACCAATTTACCAGAACCGTCAACGACGCTCGTTGCACCGAGACGCGTTTTAGTCATTACTAATAACGCTTCTCTAACTGTCTTTTCCTGATGGATTACAGGATTATCTTTGCCTTTTCTCATTATGTCTTTAACCTTAAGGAGTAACCTTTTGCCCAGGATTCCACCAGGATGGAGACGAGCAAAGTCCTCTTTTTTGAACTTCTTTCTTTTCAACAGGGAAATCGCTAAAGCATCGCCCATGGCTAACATTGCTGTTGTGCTTGCTGTAGGAACAAGATTATAAGGGCAAGCTTCTTCTTCTACTTTTACATTAATGACTAAATCGCTTTTCTTTGCTAATTTCGATTTAGGTTTTCCGGTTATGGTTATTAACTTTAAATTCATTTTCCTTATCAGCGGCAAGAGTTTCTCAATCTCTTCAGTCTCCCCACTATGTGAGAGAGCTAAAACTAAGTCTCCTTCAGTCATCATTCCCACGTCACCAAGAATCCCTTCTGCGGGGTGGAGGAAAAATGCAGGAGTGCCTGTAGAGGCCAGGGTAGCTGCAATCTTTTTCCCGATCAATCCCGACTTTCCCATGCCCATAACTATAATTCTCCCCTTACAGGAAGCTATTATTTCCACAGCCTTTTCAAAATTACGGTCAATAGTGGAGATAAGATTCTTTATAGTTCTGGCTTCAATTTTTAAGACCTTTTTTGCTTCTTCAATACTTCCCACAAGATACCCCTTCTCCCTCTCCCCCAAGGAAAGAGGGGAATTTATCATCACAGCCCTACAGAATCGGAAATTAATCTTTCAGGAATATTCGCAACAAAATATAAGCGATACCTAAAACAGCATAAATGATTGCTAAAACTTTTAGATGCCATTTCCAGGTTGGTTCTTCTATCAGAACAGGTCTAATGTCTGCTTTGCATTTTACACAAAATTTGGCATTCTCTTTGTTGTCATGCCCACATTTTGGACAACGCATATGTACCTCCAGAGTCTTATTCTTTACAGGTTGTCTTGACTACTTTATCTATTTTTATTAGTCTTTCCAATAGCTCTTTTACTCGACTCAATCTAATCATATTTGGGCCATCGCTTAGAGCTTTCTCTGGTTGTGGATGAACCTCTAAAAAAAGTCCATCAATGCCTGTTGCTACTGCTGCCTGAGCAAGGAAAGGAACATATTCTCTCTCCCCGGCAGTGGTGGTTCCCTTTCCCCCTGGTTTTTGAACACTGTGGGTGGCATCGAAAACTACAGGATAGCCAAAGGACCTTATTATGGGTAAAGATTTCATGTCTACAACTAAATTATTGTAACCAAAACAACTTCCTCTTTCTGTCAACAGGATATTTTTGTTTCCAGTCGATTCTATTTTTTCTATTACATTCTGCATATCCCAGGGGGCAAGGAATTGCCCTTTCTTTACATTTATTGGTTTCCCTGTCTTGGCTATGGATATGATAAGGTCAGTCTGTCGGCATAAGAATGCCGGAACCTGTAAGATATCGGCTACCTTGCTAACCAATTTAACTTCTTCTATCTGATGAACATCGACTAGCAATGGAATATCGAATTCTCTTTTGACTTTCTCTAAAATCTCCAATCCCTTGTCCAATCCAAGACCCCGATAGGACTTGATGGAAGTTCGATTGGCTTTATCGTAAGAAGACTTGAAAATAAAGGGGATGTTTATTTCACCTGTAATCTCTTTTAATCCTTCTATTGTCTTTCTGACCTGGTCTTCCGATTCGATAACGCAGGGCCCAGCAATCAGAACCAGAGGTCTGTTTCCTCCGATTTCAATATGGCCGATTTTTACTATTTTTACCATTTAATTTCCTTGAAAGACAATACGGGCATAAAACCCTACACTACAAAAACCCAAGTGCTATTTTAATGGAATAGCTCCATCGATTAACATTATGGGAATGTCGTCTTTAATAGGATACATCAGTTTACAGCCATCACAGATTATCCCATCTTCTTTTTCATTTAAATGGACGTTGCCCTTGCATTTGGGGCAGGCTAAAATATCTAATAGCTCTTTGTTAATGGCCATAAAACCTCCTTATCCAGAATTTTTCAATATTTTTCTGACTTTTTCCAGGTCTTCCCGAGTGTCCACGCCAATGGAGTCGCACTCTGTAATTACTACTTTTATTCTGTATCCATTCTCCAAAGCCCTCATTTGTTCTAAGTCCTCAATTTTCTCTAAAGGGGTCTGTTTCATCTGGACAAAATTTAGAAGAAAGTCTCTCCTGTAGGCATAGAGGCCGATGTGTTTGCAACAGACAGAACCGAGACTTTCCAACTCTAACGAATCCCTAACATAGGGGATTTGTGCACGAGAAAAATAGAGAGCAAATCCACCATTGTCTATTACCACTTTAACTACATCGGGATTATTGAGTTCTTCTTGTGCAATTATTTTCCGGGCAACGGTGGCTATATCGATAGTTTTATCTTCAATTAATGCTTGTGCCACTTTTGATATAACTTCTGGAGAAATCAGAGGTTCATCCCCTTGAATGTTTACGAAGATATCTGCATTTAACCCTTTGGCTACTTCAGCTACTCTGTCAGTACCACTTCTACAGTTAGAAGAGGTCATTATTGCTTTGCCTCTAAAATTTTCAACTACTTTGAAAATTTCCTCGTTATCTGTGGCTACCAGGATGTCGTTCAGAAGTTCCGCCTTCTTTGCTTGTTCGTAGACTCTCTGAATCAAGGGTTTACCGAGGATGTCGGCTAATACTTTACCTGGAAAACGCTTCGAATCGTAGCGGGCTGGAATGATCCCTATAATTTTCATTCTTTCTTTAAAAGTGCCTCATGCCCCCTCACCCTCTCTCCCAAGGGAGAGGAGATAGCGAAAAGGAACATATCTCCACAAAACTCAATCTTTTATTTTAGCATATAATTGAAATAATTACTAATACAAATTATGGCTTGTTAGTGTCAAGAAGTTTGGGGGACTTTTTTGCTTTGTAGGGGTTCGATTTATCGAACCCGCATTATCGGGCGTCATAAATGTCGCCCCTACAACTTTCGTTTGACACTCCACGCCCTCATCCCCCCATTAAATTTTACAGCATCTTATGGCTTAAACTTTTGTAATAAAACAATATTATGAGCATGAAAGTATCTCATCACAGGAAACAGCTTTAAGCCTTTAAATCCAATGGAACTTAATTCCTTCTCAAAAGCACCGAGGGGCAACATGCTTATCTTCTTGTTGACATTTTTAATCCGGCATCTCACCCATCTTTCTACACTATGTAAGAGATTATAGCGATAAAATGAGAGTATGACGATTTTTTTTGCCACTCTGTGAAGTTCTTTTAAAATCTGAAATCGGGCGCTGGAATGAAGGATGTGCTGGAATAATCTTATGGTGACGATGCAATCGAAGGAATTATCTTTTAAGGGTAAGTGCTTTATATCTCCTACCAAGAAGTGGTGAGGGGAATTAGTAGGAAGAGAATATTTTCTGGTAGTTAGAACCATGGGAAAAGAGACATCTGCACTGGTTAAATTGAGACTTTTTTTCAGGAGCAACTCGGAAAAGCGCCCATAGCCACAGGGAACGTCCAGTATTGAAATGGACTTCTCTTCTATAGACTCAAAAATTTTCTCCAGTATCTTGCGTTCCCTCTTGTTAACTACCTTCTGGTCAATACCTTTATATCTGGTTCTTTTGTATTCTTCTACATCCATCTTTTACTTTCTACCATTTATAATTTTTTTATTTTATCTTTTACCTGCTTTACAACTTCTTCCACTGTTATAAGCTCCATGCAATCCTGAATCTTGCATTTTCTACAACCCTTTCTGCGGCAGGAGAGTAGACTTAAGTCTTTCTTGATGACAACATTCCCTGAACCGTAAGGGCCATTTCTTTGGGGATCGGTGGGCCCATAAAGTCCAATTGAAGGAATAGAGAAAGATGAAGCAATATGGAGTGGTGCGCTGTCGCTCCCTATGAACAGTGTGCACCTGGAAATAAGAGAAGCTAATTCTTTGAGACCTGTCCTGGGAGCAATTAGGGGTTTTTCTTCCATTAGACTATTTATAGATTCAATTAGATTTTCTTCCCCAGGACCCCAGAGGAATACTGTTTTCGCTTTAAACTTTTTTATGAGAATATCTGCCAGGTGAGCATAGTTCTTGCTTGGCCAAATTTTGCTCTTCCAGCTTGAACCAGGATTTAAAGCAATTAGAAATTCTTCTTTCTCTATCCCTTCTCCTTCTAAAAATCGTTCCACGTACTCCTTTTCAGGTTCTCCAATTTGAATTAAAAATTCTTTCGTTTCTATCTGTGCTCCTAAAAGATTGGCTAAGGCGAGGTACCTCTCCACTGCGTGCCAATCTTCAGGAAATGGAGGAGCTTTAAAATTAATAAATAGTGAGTTGAATTCCCTGCCGTTCTTGGAATCGAAGCCGAGCCTCGTCTTTGCGCCTGTTATATAGGCAAATAGTCCGCTGCGGAATTGGCCGTGGGAATCTACTACAAGATCGAATTTCCTGTTCCTTAATTTCTTTATAAGCGGCCACACTCTACTAATCCACCTATCCCTGTCAAAGGTAATGACTTCATCCAGGTAGGGATGTCCGAGGAGGAGCTCTTCTGCCTTTTTCTGGACCAGCCAGGCAATATATGCATAGGGGTACCTTTTTCTCAAAGCTCCCAAAAGGGGAAGGGTGTGTACAATGTCACCTATCCCACTTAACCTTATAATCAAAATCCTCCGGAATTCTTGTAATATCATTCTGATTTCTTGACTTTTCTCTCCAGCAATCCGTCAATTCGGTCAATGAGGTCATTGCGACTTAGATTAGTGATGTCTATTTTTCTCTTAATCCTTCCAATATAGGCGTCATTCACATCAGACCTTCTGGCTTCGTCTTCAAGATGCCAGAGCTGCATATTTTTCTGACACAGACGATCCACTAAGGCTCCCAGCGTTGCCAAAATCTTCTCTTCCACCCTGGGCTGTTTATACAGCTTCACCTTTTCATCTTTTAACTTTACTTTTCTCTTCAATGCCCGAGCTAAAAATTGATTCATTTCCTCAATCAACTCTTTACGCTGGGACTGAACTATATTTATCTTCTTCTTACTCCCTTTTTTTCTTAAATTGTTGAGTCTAATGTTCTTGATAGTTAATTTGTCAACTAAACTTCCCAATGTCTCTGCCAAGTTACCCCTCCTTTATACTTGGTGAAACGCAGACTGAAGTCTGCTACTCCTCATTTTATTAGAATAAAATTTTTGTACTCTCCGATCTTCCAGCCTGTCCTCCTGGCAATGAAATCTGAAATCCTATTTCTTATGTCTTTAAATGTCAATCTATGAGTGCTATCTGAAATATCGAATTTTCCTTGCCACTCATTGATTCTTTTCCCCATTACTTTAGGGTGGTTGCCTTCATGCTTCTTGAGCATGGCGGGATCGATGTGTTTAAGAAATTCGAACTTTTCTTCCTTATATTCCTTTTCCCAACCGTTCCCGTGATAAAGGGAGTCTTGATAGCGTTTCTTTGTTGCCATTGCTTTAGGAAGTCGCACCCAACCATAGTGGTAGATGTAAGCACCAGTATCTCTTACCCTCAATTTCCTTCCATTGAGCCTGAAACCCTGGGCATCGCTCCAGGAAGATATGCCTCGAAAATTCCTGATTATTCTCACCTCGCGTTGATACCAGTGGTATGAGTTTATGAAAGTTGAGTAATCTCCGTAGAAATGTATCCAGTTAAATATAAGCCCTTCCACTCTCTCATCGGAAAGTTCTTCTTCCATGCGTTTTAATATCCTGTCTAGATCTCGCTCATGGACTACTTCATCAGCCTGTAAGTAGAAACACCAATCGCCTGTACATTTCGCCAGGGCAATGTCTGTTTGCTGTGCCAGAATTCGGCCCTTATACTTGAAGTTTGCATCCCATTCCGACTTGATTATCTTGATTTTTTCGCTCTTAATTGCACTGATCGCATCCAAAGTGCCATCATCAGACTTCCCTACATTTACTATAAGCTCATCACAGATGGGTAGTATGGATTTGATCGACTCTACTACAGGAAATGAAAATTTTATAGCGTCTTTCATAAAAGTAAATCCGCTTACCTTCAATTTTCTTCTCCTAATCCTTCTAAGCTCCCCGTTTGAATTATTTTCTCATATGCCTTTATATACTTCCCGGTCATGATTTCGGCTGTAAAATTCTCCTCTACTCTTTCTCTACATTTTCTGGGACTGATTTCATCAGCTCTGTTTATGGCTTCCTGGAATTCTTCAAAGGTGTTACAGCGAAAACCAACATCAGGAGTAACTAACTCAGGCATTGCTCCCTTATTAGTGGTGATAACAGGTGTTCCTGAAGCCAACGCTTCTATGGTCACCAGACCAAATGGTTCCTCCCAGTTTGTGGGAAAAATAAGGGCTTTTGCTCCTGCCAAAAGCTCTGCTTTCTCTTTAGCATCTACCTCTCCTACAAATTTGATGTTCCTTCTAAAAGAGAGCCTCCACCCTCCAGCAACGATCAGTTTGAATCCCATCATCTTCGCTAATCTTATGGCAAAATCTACATTCTTAACTTTCCAAGAGACTTTTGATAAGAAGAGAAAATAGTTTTCTTTTTTCTCATTGTACGTAAAATACTCGAGTTTGATTCCATTGTAAATATAATGTCTACTCCCATGGCGAATAGCATGGTTTCTACTCACAAATACTGTATTGGGTAGAAACTTTTCCCCCGGCTTGCCATTTCCCCCAATCATGACTAAATAGGGTTTCGTGGGAGGCTCTTGTGGTGTGCTATATAGCTGAACAATGTCTATATTGTCAGGAATATAATCTTCAAAATTTCGTATGGGTTTCTTTGTTGTGGTGACATTTATAGAAGGTAAATGCGTGCCGGTCAGGGTGAGTAGATATACCTTATGTCCCCTGTTTACCTGTTCTTTCATTAAATTAACAGCCATCCTCTCTGTTCCTCCATACTTTTTCACAGGTAAGACCTTGGGGTAGTAATGAAAGATGTTCATTGGAATTCTCCTAAAACCATTACGGGGATAAAGCCCTGCAGTACATTAACCCTCCCTTTCGGGAGGACTCCAAACCCTACGCGACCAGACGGTCGTAAATCTTTCTTGTCTCCTCAACCATCCTCTCTATACTGAACTTCTCTTTTACCAGTCGAAAACCTTCTTCTGCCATTTGTCGTGCAAGGTCTCTATTTTTCAGAAGAGAAATAACGGCTCCAGCTAAAGCGTCTGGATTTCCCGGGGGGACTAAAATTCCATTTACTCCGTCTCTCACAATCTCCGGGATTCCTCCTACATTGGTAGCCACTACAGGAACTCGAGAAGCAAAGGCATCCAGGAGAGAAGTGCCTAATCCTTCCCAGCTGGAAGAAAGCACAAACAGATCGAGGACAGAAAGAATTTCTGGAATATCCTGGCGAAATCCCAATAATTTCACCTTTTCTTTTAAATTAAATTTTTTAATTAGAATCTCTATTTCTCTACGAAGAGGGCCTTCTCCTGCTATTAAAAAGATTACCTCAGAAAATTCATCTACCACAATTCTTGCTGCCTCAATAAGACTTTTGTGGTCTTTATCCCAGGTAAGCGCGGCAATATTCCCTATGATTAACTTGTCTCTATTGGGCGTTAATTCAGAAATAAGACGGTTCGCTTTTACGTTCTGGAATCGCTGTATATCTACCCCGCTATAAACAACATCGATCTTCTCTTCCGGTAATCCATCAGTCACAAGAACCCTTTTAACTCTCTCAGAAATTGCTATTATCCTGTCAACGTTTGAATACTTCGCTCGACTGAGTATATTCTTCTTAATGGGAAAGTCTACCCTCCGGGAGAGAACAACCTTGCAATTTCCACTACTTTTTGCTGCCAAAAGACCCAATGCGTGCGCGTGGGAAGAATGGAGATGAGCTATATCGATAGAGTTTTTTCTTATTATCTTTTTTAATTTACATACTGCCAGGAGATCCCATTCTCCATGCATCTGGACTGGCAAAACTTTTAACCCTATAGCTTTTGCTCTTTCTGCCAGAGGGCTTTGAGGAGGACAGGCAATTACGTTATCGTAATCTGTTAACCTCTTCGCAAGATAGAGAACTTGCTGCTGGCCACCTCTCCACGTTTTTGCTGAATCGATATGTAATACAGTATCCAATCTTTTTACACTAAAGTCTTAGTTAAGATTTCTTTTACTTGCCTGCCAATCAATTCTGAAGTAAAGTTTTCTTGAATTAATTTATATCCATTTTTGGCTATTTTTTTTCGCAATTCTTCATTATCTTTTAGTAGCATAATTGCTTTGGCTAAAGAGTCAGCATCTGCCCCTTCACAGAGGAAAATGTTCTCTCCATCCACAAAAAATTCGAGAATAGCGGGAGTTCTTCCAGTAATTACAGGCTTCTCTAAAGATAAGCATTGAAAGACTTTGTTAGGAACTACCCTCAATGCTTTCTCCGTATTCCCGAATATTCCCAGGCAGATGTGGGCACGGGAAACTACCTCTGGTAACTCGTTAAAAGGAACCCAGTCTCGTAAAACTATATTTTTTAATCCCAGTTCTTCGGCCAACTTTTTAATCATAGGAAAGGTCTGCCCCGAGCCTATCAATTCGAAGCGAATGGCCCTATCCTTCGTCTCCACTATCCTGGCTGCTTGCACAATATGCTCTATTCCCTGCAAGGGAAGGAAGGACCCATAAAATTGAACGAGAAAATTGTTTCCTTTTTTATTTTCCTCTTTGCCCCTAGTTTTAAATAGAGAAAAAAGTTCGTCAGGCACTCCTACTGGAACCCGACTAAATTTATTTCTCTTTATGCCAAATTCCCTGGCATAATAGTCTGCGTGAGCAAAGGTATCTGCCAGAACTATGTCCGCAAGTTTAAAGGACAATTTGTCTATCCTAAAATTGTGTCTTGCCTGCATGGAATATGGTGCCACTTTCTTCTGGTCGACAACTTTAGTTTCATATCTGGAAACTAATGGGTCAAAAACTACAGGCTTATTGGTTAAAAGTCCCAGAAGCTTGGCCAGAGGAACATCTTTGTGCCGAAAAGCAGGAACAAAAATAAAGTCATATTTTATAAGAAAAAATTTAAGATGTTGAAAGAATAGTATGGGATATCTGAGCCAGAATTTAAATTTTGACTTTGTATGGCATTCTACCACTTCCACGCCATTTTTTATAAGACCTTTTTTAATGATTACATTACGTATATATTTAGGATTATAACCGCCAAAAAAACAGACTCTCATCGTCCTTCCTCAAAAAGGGGACAGGCTACTTTTTTTGCCCTCACTGTGCGCCGCCGAAAAAGGGACAGTTCTCTTTTTTCGAAAAAGTAGCCTGTCCCCTTTTTTCTAGAGGAGTTGCTTAAATTCTTTTTCTAACTTGTCCACGAGATTCGACCATGTATACTGTTGAATTTTCCTATAGCCTTGCTCTGTTATCCGCTCTTTTAGATTTTTATCTTCAATTAGTCTTCTTATCTTTTTTGCAATTAGAAAAGGATATCTAAAACGAAAAACTAGGGCGGTTTCTCCATCGGCAGCAAAATCTCTCGTCCCCGAAGGAGAGCAGACTACCGGAACTTTACAAGCCATGGCTTCAGCACAAGGATTGGACCATCCAGCTCTCTTTTCAGCACTAACAAAAATATCTGCTTGAGAGTAGAGCTCGGCCATTCTTTCCTGGGGCAGAGCAGTATAAAATGTAACTGGAACTCTGCTCTGAAGCATTTGTCGGGCATCGAGTCGAGGATTGCCCACAGGGGTATCGAATAGCAGGAGCCTTAAAGAAGGATATCTCTTATTTAACAGTTCTACTGCTTTGACGACTTTTTGTATTCCTTTCCTCTTTTTGTAGATCCTCCCATAACAGAGAATTTTTATCTGGTGGTTGTCCTTCTTTGTTTCCACAGGATGGAATATTTCGGAATTTATCCCACCAATTCCCTCAATGCATTCTCTCCTATACTTGCGTCTCAGCATATCACATATTCCGGTAGAGTTTCCCATAACGAGCAATTTTCTATTGACACATACTTTTTGATTGTTTTTGTGCTCAAGAAGGCAATAGAAAATTTTCTTCTTTGCCTTGGCTCTTTCTAAGTAATGAACAGCTGAGTAATCACTGGATATTACAATGTCGTTCTCTTCTAAAGTTACCTGTTCTACAGGTCTTGTCTCACCAGAAAACTCCAGCCAGGTGGGACGACTTCCATCTGAGTGGTAGATTCTGAAGGAATGGCCTCTTTTTATAAAATTGTTCCCTATCTCGATATACCTTCTAACCCCTCCAAAAACTTCCAGATGTGGAAGTATAGCGGCTATTTTCAATGGATTTTCCCCCTGGAGAGTTCCCAGAGCTTCAGATATTTCGTAAACACATAGAAGCTGCCCATAATGGAAACAATGAGTCCATAAATCCCATCCAGATAGCCTTTCTTTATCAGGTACATCTTGACAAATTTAGCGAGTGGGCGAAATAGTAGATCGAAGACGCTTGCTCTCTTACCATTGGTAAACATCTCTTCAGCAGCCAGTGAAGTGAACTTATCAATTCTACTTAAATGGTCGGATAAATTTTTATATGAATAGTGGTTAAAACAAGATTTAAGGTGTCCTTTCCTACCTTCTACTACTACAGATTCATGTACAATGCGCTCGTTAAATCTTCCCTTGCTTCTTCGAAAGAGCCTTAATTTGTAGTCCGGATACCAGCCACAATGTCTGATCCATCTCCCCAGATAGTGATTTCTTCGGGGTATATAATAACCATTGAAGGACTGGAACTGGGAATTGAGAACTGCGAGAATTTCTTTCTTCAATTCTGGTGTAATCCTTTCATCAGCATCTATATTTAATACCCACTCACTACTTGCTTTTTCTAAGGCTAAATTCTTTTGCTGAGAAAAATTGGTCCATTTGTTCTGGAATACTTGGGAAGTGTATTCTCTGGCAATCTCTACAGTCTTGTCATTACTGAAAGAGTCGACGATTACAATCTCATCTGACCACTTTACACTTTCCAAACAGTGCTTAATGTTTTCTTCTTCATTGTAAGTAATGATAATTACTGAAAGTCTATTCATCTATTTTTCTCGCCCTATCTCCGTTGTTCTGCTCTGCACAATTTGAAATTGTGCCTACAAATATATTCTTTTATGGCCCTTCTGAACCAGAATCGAGACATTATCCAAAAAGTTTCCAGTAGAGCCTATGTCCCCAATGGAAATGTGAGCATCTGCGAATATATTTTCTGAGATTCGCTTCTACTAATCTATTTCCTTTAAAATAGGAGAGGAAGAATCTGAGTTTGTCTGTAGTAGTTAGCGGCGCTTTCCATTTTTCACAAGACCTATTAAAACGAGCCAGATTCTTAATCCTCACTCTCAGGGTGAGGTTCTTCTTAATCTTTGAGCAATCGAAATCAACGAGATAAACTCGAGTTCCTTTTCCTGTATTCTGAATCAATACATTCTTAACATTTAAATCTGCATGGTATATTCCTGAGGCGTGCATTTTCTTAATGGTTTGGGCTAAGGAGTTAATTATCTCTCTCTTTAGAGACATCTTTTCCTCCAGCGGTCTCTCATTGAGCCCCTTCAGGTATTCCAACAAATTGGCACTATCAGGAATCTCTTTATAAGCTATCTCTCCTTTATAGAATGGACCAAAAATCCTGTCGACTCTGGCAGCAAGGACTTCGGGAACAGGGATGCCTTTTTGGGACGCTGCTTCCAGGATAGCCAGTTCCCGAAATGGTCTTGAATTTCCCAAGAGGATGTCTCTTGTTACTTTACGAAATAATCCTCCATGTTCATAGCGTTTTACGAGCATCCTTTCATTGGAACCTTTAATCGGAATACAGGGAATTATGTTCCTGCCCTTGAGTAGACTAACCCCTGGAAACAATTCTCCTTCTTCTTTTATCTTTCTGGAAAGAGCCACTTTTTGACTTAATATCTGGTCTCTATATTTATCTTTTACCAATATAGTAGTTTTACCTATCATTACTTTCTCAAATTGTGGCGGAATTTTCTTGTCCAACCTTTTTCTTAACCTCTGTTAGTGACGAGTGCTCCCCCTTTAGACTTCTCAGTTCTCTTAAGCTGGCTTTGAACGGCCTGAAGGACATCTTCCACGGTAATCGATTCCATACAGGTCGGTTCTTTGCAAACTACCCTCGAACAGGGACTGCACGGCAGGTCTTTCTTTATTATCACATGGTCCCTGCCCCAGGGGCGGCTGCGTTGGGGGTCTGCAGGGCCGAATAGAGCAATTACCGGAGTACCGCTGGCAGCAGCCACATGCATAGGACCTGTATCGTTACCCACGAATAACTTGCATTTCCGGGAAAGCGCAGACAGTTCTTTGATACCTGCCTTTACTATTATGGCTTTTTCTCTCATTAAACTTACTACTTTCTCTATAATTTCATCTTCACCCGGTCCCTGGAAAATGATAACTTTTGCTTTGAATTCTTTAATCAGTATATCGGACAGCTCGGCGTATCTTGGCTCTGGCCACCTTTTCGATTGCTTAAATGCTCCGGGATTGATACCTATCAGTAATTCTCCTTTGTTAACTCCCCGTTCTTCTAAAAACCTGTCGGCCCAATCGTCAGCTTTTGGGCTGAAAGGCAAATAGGGTTCCTTCCTCGCCGGTGCTACTCCCAGGGAAAGGACGATATTTAGGAACATATCTATATCGTGGAGAGGTGCCGTAGGAGGCTCTACTCTTCTGGTTAGAAGTAGATTTCTCAGTGAATGACTATAGCCGATTCGCTGGGGAATTCTACTTAAATAGACAAAAAGAGCAGCTTTATAGGAACGTGGTTGCATAATTATGCCCATGTCGAAATTTCTATTCCTTAGGGACTGAATAAACCTACTCTTCCCCTTTAAGGTCTTCTCCTTGCCTCTCTCATCATAAATAATGATTTCATCTACATTTGGATTGCCATCAAATATTTCTCTCACCCAGGGATTGATTAGAAGGCTTATATGGGAATTGGGGAATCCTTTTCTTAAAGCAGCTAAAGCTGGGGTCATAAACAGTGAATCTCCAATCCAATTTACACCCTTAACTAAAATCTTAGCCATTTCCCTAAACGCGGAGCTTCCGCTCCGCTACTCCATTTTTGCACGGTTGCCTACAAACCCCCGGAGTGTAAAACGTCCCGACGAGTCGGGATACCTCGTCAAGCTTTCGCTTGACACTCCATCCCTCCCTTTCGGGAGGACTCCAGACCTTTTTAAAGGAACGGAGTAGAAGCTTCCGGCTTTTCCACTCCCTCTTCCTTCTTTGGTTTAGTTCTCCACCTGTTGTGAAACCACCACCAATGTGTGGGATACTGCCGGACAAACTCTTCAATAACTTTGGTAATCTTAGCTGTGACAGTGAGAACATCTTTCTCCTGATTACCGGATATTTCAAATTCGACCGGTGGACCGATAATAACTTTATGTTTATTCACTCCCTGACGCACGTTGAATATGGGAACTATGGGTGCACCTGTCTTTAAAGCCATGACTGCAGGTCCAACAACAGTTCCTGCTGGACGGCCAAAAAAATCGACAAATACTCCGCCTTTTGCTTTGTTTTGATCGGCAAATAGAGCGAGTATCTTGTTTTGACGCAAAGCGCCGAGAGATCCACGTACGGCTGTCGACCTGGGACGGGCAGGTATGGAATGGAAACCCAACTGGTCTCTCCATTTCTGGAAGTATTCTTCTACTCTCGACTCATCTGCTGGCCTCACCACCAATGCATATGGATACCCCCGGGAAGTAAGTCCTGTTCCCATCAGTGTAAAATTGCCAAAGTGTGCACAAAGTCCTATTACCCCTTTCCCCCGGGATAGTGCCTGTTTCAAATTTTCTTCTCCCTCTAAGACAAACTGTTCTTTAAATTGATCGAGGCGTGAAGAATTCCCAAAAAGAGAACTCGTTGCCGAAACCAATTCACAAAAACTCTGAGTAACTTCTCGCAAGCAAGCACGATAAATATATTCGATTTCTTCCTTGCTCTTTTCCTTTCCTAAACTCAAAGTGAGGTTTTCTAGAGCTATTTTTCGTTGCTTCCTGGTAAACGGGCGAGAAATAACCTCTAAGTAGCGGGCAATAAGAGGAAATGCTTTTGCGGGCGTAACCGTAAACAACACGCGCATAATTAAGAATGTAACCCAGGATGCGTTTTTTTCAAATCTCTTTTTGAATTTACTTTTTTTCTTTTTCTTTCTCTTCATTTTATTTTAATTCTTCTCACCTTTCCCCAGAAAAAATAAAATAGAGTTGACCCCATTTTTCTTGAGTAGGTTTTTTGCTAATATGGCACTCTTTTCGGCAGCTCCCTTATGTGCCTTAACTATTTCCAGAGCAGTCCTTCCCATTTTCTCTAATTCTTCGGGATTTGATAATAACTTAAGGATACTGTTAAGTAGCTCTTCTCTATTGGATACTACTCTCCCCGCTCCCTTGGAAATAAAGGATTGAGCTATTTCTTCAAAATTATCCATATAGGGGCCGAAGAGGACCCCCTTTCCTAAACTGGCTGGCTCGAGAATATTGTGTCCTCCCACAGGGACCATGCTTCCGCCCACAAAGACAATTCTTGCCAGAGCATAGAAATGAGTGAGCTCTCCAATGGTGTCCAGGAGAATAATCTGCTTTAGATTGTTACCTTGAAATGGAGAGGAGAGTTCTGACCTTCTCCTGAATTTGAAATTTCTACTACTTAGCAACTTTTCCACTTCGCTTACCCTTTGCACATGACGGGGTGCAAGAATTAGAACTATATGAGGATAAGACTTCCTAATTTCTTCATAAACATCGAGGATTGTTTCTTCTTCTCCTCTATGCGTGCTACCGGCAACAAAAATTAATCTATTGCTTCCTAAATTTGAATTTGCTGGGCGAAGAAGAATGTCCGTCCCTACATCAAACTTTAAATTCCCTGTTACAGTGACTGTTGAGGAATTAGCGCCTAATAAGATAATTCGCTCTGCATCTATCCGGCTCTGCATAATAAACAGGTCGATATTTTCCAGAACTCTCCTCATCAAGAACTTAACCATTTTATACTTTCTAAAAGAGCCCGTAGAAATCCTTCCATTAGCTACCATTATGGGAATTGTCCTTTTCTTTGCTTCCCTTATGAAATTCGGCCAGAGTTCTGTTTCGGTTATAATGAACAGTTTTGGTTTGATGGTATCGAGAACTCTTCCCACTATGCATGAGAAATCGAGAGGAAAATAGATGAATGCCCGGGCATCCGGAATTACTTTTCTGGCCATAGCTTGACCAGTACTGGTTAATGTGGAAATAACAAAATTGTAATCAGGGCATTCCTTTTTAATGGCTCTTATTAAATTCCCCAGCGCTACCACTTCGCCTACTGAAGCGGCATGGGCCCAAATGAGCTTTTCATCTCTTGCTCTGTTTATGCTTTCATTCAAAAAACCTAATCTCTGTTTTAGCCCTTTTTTTATTTTCTGAATAAAAAATGGCCAGAAGATAGAGAAGAAGAAAACTAAAAGAACCTGGTAAAAAGTCCAGAAAAAATCGAACTTTTTAATCTTGCCTTTCACAGGTTTTTCCATTTAGAATTTCGCTTTCTTTAGAAGCATAGTAATCTTTCCCGTTTTGCTTTGCCTTTCTATTTTTACCGGAATCTTCCTTTGGTCATTGCTGAGCCATATCTGGGAGGTCTCTGTGTGAATTTTCCCTTCACGCTTCCATATTACTTCCGTCTTAAGTGCTTTAAATTTACCAAAAGGAGTGGCAACTTTCTCAATCCCGATAACTTTTACTTCTACTGAATAGTTCTTGCCGTCATCATTAGCGTCTATAATTAGTGAGTCTCCCTTGTTGAGTTCCTGTGTTCTTAAATAATAAATAGAGGATAAAGAATCCTGAACATAAACAGGAATATCAGTCTTTTTCCCTTTATATAAAGCCTGATGTTTTTCCTGGTCGTAAATTGTCTCCTTATTAGAGCGATACTTGCCTTCTCTCAATTTCTTTCTCTGCTTCCAGGTAAATATGCCTTGTTTGTCAATATACGATTCTATAAGGTCTCTAATCTTGTAAAAGATATCGAAAAATCTCGAGCTACGAGTAGAAAGGGTTACGTAATAGGCATCTCTGCCAGAAATTTTCACAATCTTCTTTACTCGCATTACCGCAGTCCCGCCGACTACCCCTTTCCACTTAACTATATAGGTTAATTTCTCTCCTACTCGGAAAGCTCTATTTTCTACTTTACGCCAGAGAGAATTTGCCAAGCAATCTATTGAACTACTGTAAAAAATGAGAAAAAGAATAAAAATCAGATATATGATTCTATTTTTCTTTGCCATTCCTCTTTGCCTCGAACAATCTCCAGTTCTACTTTCAATATCCAAATTTCCCAGAAAACCCTGTCGGCTTCTGGAGAAATAATTCTCTCCAGTCGCACTCCATCCTTTTCAGTGGTAACTGCGATTACTTCTCCTTTATCCAGGTCAGTTCTACAGGCGGTTTCTATTTTCCGGAGGTCATTTCGCTGATAATCATGGTGGTCAGGAAATTGGAAAATTTTGACGATTTCTGCGCCCAACCCTTCTAATGTCTTCTCAAAGGAATAAGGATTACCGATACTGGAAAAAGCAACTACTCTTCTATCCTTAATAAAATCTAAACTTTTCTTCTCTCCAAAAAAAGAACCTTGTAGATATTTTGGCCGGTGAACGCTTTCCAGGATTGTGCAGTGAGGATTGAGTCTTTCTAAATCGCTAATTATCCTGTGTAAATCATCCCGGGAAACAAGATTTGCTCTGGTCAAAAGAAAGATGTCTGCCCTGGATAAGTGTGAGACAGGTTCTCTTAACGGCCCGCGAGGAATTAAGTAGCCATTACCATAAGGATCTAAACAATCTATGGTTACAATGTCTATGTCCCTGTTCAATGACCAGTATTGAAAACCATCATCTAAAACCACAACTTCAGTAGCAAATTTCTCTATTGCATATTTTCCACTGTTTATTCTATTTTTTCCTACAATTATGGAAACATCGGGTAGATTTTTTGCAAGGAGATAAGGCTCATCCCCAGCCTCCCTGGAAGAGAGGATTAACCTCTTTCCGTTGGATACTATCGATATCTTGTTCTTTTTATCCTTTTCCTTCCTCCTTCCATACCCTCGAGATAAAACGGTAACTCTCTTTCCCATTCCTCTGAGCAGCTTAGCTATCATAATTACAGCGGGAGTCTTTCCTGTGCCACCCCATGTAATATTACCCACACTAATTACAGCACAGGGTATCCTGGTTTTAGGGATGACTCCCAGTTTGTAGATGAGCCAACGAATCTTAATCGCTAAATAGTAGAATCGAGATAAGATAAAAAATAAAGAACGAAAAAGAGAATGGATTTTCCCTCTTTCGTTATTTATGCAGGCTAGATAGAAGCCTATTATTTTCTTTCTCATTACATGTTCTTATCTACTCTTTTTCACCTTCCACTCATAAACGAGGGGACTGGCTATAAATATAGACGAATATGTTCCGATAAATATCCCTATTAAAATTGCAAAAGAAAAATCGTGAATAACAGGACCACCCAGAATGAATATTGATAAGACTACCAACAGAGTGGTCAGGGAAGTCATCGTAGTGCGGGATAATGTCTCATTAATGCTTGAGTTTATTACCTCAATCAAAGGCTTTTTATATTGCAGCCTGATATTCTCTCTTATCCTGTCGTAGACCACGATAGTATCGTTTATGGAATATCCAGCTAATGTAAGGAGGGCAGCAACAATGGGAAGAGTAATCTCTTTTCCCAATATGGTGAATATACCAAAAGTGATGAATACATCGTGAATTAAGGCTGTTACTCCAGCAAGGCCCCAGATACCACCTATGAAGCGCCAGGCGACATAGATAATAATGCCCAAGAAGGCGAATAGGAAAGACTTTATACCACGTTTTTTAAGATACTCACCAACCACGGGTCCCACTACCTCGTTTCGCTCAATGGTAAATTGATTTTGAGGAAACTCTTCTTGGAAAATGGAAGTTAACTTTTGAACAATCTCTAAAGGTCCGACATCCCAACTTTTTACTCTAATGATCAGTACATTGGTATTGGGAAATTTCTGAATGGTAGCTCCGGATAGCTCGTGTCTCGACAGTGTTTCTCTCATCCCTCCTACGGCGATTTCCTGGGAGAAATTTATTTGTACAAGTGTGCCACCAGTAAAGTCTATCCCCAAATTTACTCCTTTGTGAAAGATGGCATACCCTGAGACCAAAATCATAAGTCCCGAAAGGATAAAAGCTTTCTTTCTCTTTTCAATAAACTTGAAGTTCGTTTTACCAAAAAATTGCATCCCTCTCTCCTATTTAGCCTCTCTGTAGGGGACGGACGCAGTTTATGCCGATTTTTCGGCATGCCGTCCCTTCCTTTGGGCGGCCACCCCGCTTGTACGGGATAAACTGCGTACCGCCCCTACAATGCAAAGCTTGCGCTCTGCAGCTACCTTTCTATATGCTTAGTTTCTCTACTTTTTTGCCCACTAAAACCATATCGAAAACCATATGTGTAACCACTAAGGCGGTAAACATGCTAATTAATATGCCTAGAGAAAGCGTGACCGCAAAACCTTTTACCGGGCCCGTGCCGAATTGAAACAAGAAAGCTGCTGCTATCAATGTAGTCAGGTTGGAATCGATAATAGTCCTGAATGCCTTCTGGTATCCTGAATCAATTGCTACTCTGACCGTTTTGCCTGCTCTTAACTCTTCTCTGATCCTCTCAAAAATCAAAACATTGGCATCTACTGACATGCCGATGATTAAGATGATGCCAGCGATGCCAGGCAAGGTTAGAGTTGCACGAAAATAAGCCATCATTCCCAAAAGTATAATCAAATTTAAGATGAGTGCTAAGTCGACAACCAAGCCAGATAACCTGTAGTAGATTACCATAAAGAGCATTACGCAAATAAGACCAATTCCCGTGGCCACTACTCCAGCACGAACTGAATCTCTTCCCAGACTGGGACCTACGGTTCTATTCTCTATGATGTTAACTGGTGCAGGCAAAGCACCCGCCCTCAATACAATAGCTAAGTTCTTGGCTTCCTCCATGGTGAAGTTTCCTTCAATTATTGCATGGCCATCAGGGATCTTACTCTTGATTACAGGAGCTGATTGCACTCGCCCGTCAAGAACAATAGCCAGGTTTCTCTCAATGTTGATTTCTGTTATCCTGGCAAATTTTTTGGCACCGTCCTTATTGAAATCGATAGCTACATAGGGCATATTATACTGGCCACCTATCTCTACTTTGGCATTGGTCAATGCTGCCCCAGTAATTTCCGACTCCTCTTTCACTAAAAATAATGCCTCTCTCTTCCCGGGCAGGACTTCGTAACCAAGGGGAATCCTGCCAGGATCAACTTTTCCTTCAGAATCTAATATCTCGCTTATTCTGATTCCATCATTGACCAATTTGAACTCGAGTAATGCCGTCTTTCCAATAAGTTCAATCGCTCTTTCGGGGTCTTTCACTCCAGGTAATTCCACAACGAGCCACCTATCTCCCTGACGAGCAATTAATGGTTCGGCCACGCCGAATTGGTCTACACGATTGCGTATGACCTCTAATGCTCTCTCCATAGCATCGCCGGGGGAAGTTCCTTGGGGAAGTCTATTTAAATCAACTTCCAAAACCAAGTGCTAAGTTAGTAATCAAACCAGACAACTTGTAGTAGATTACCATAAAGAGCATTACGCAAATAAGACCAATTCCCGTAGCCACTACTCCAGCACGAACTGAGTCTCTTCCCAAACTGGGACCTACGGTTCTATTCTCTATGATGTTAACTGGTGCAGGCAAAGCACCTGCCCTCAATACAATAGCTAAGTTCTTGGCTTCCTCCATGGTGAAGTTTCCTTCAATTATTGCATGGCCATCAGGGATCTTACTCTTGATTAC
>JABUBN010000018.1_pt1 | contig 59271 bp, 56 predicted proteins | sample 7240341 | NCBI WGS metagenome assembly JABUBN01 (sample SAMN07256345, study PRJNA390944) | subsurface metagenome | isolation source: Methane hydrate marine sediment | place: Pacific Ocean: Eastern North Pacific, ODP site | reverse complement strand
GAACTCCCAGTTTTTCTGCAATCCCCGGACCGACCTGTGCTGTATCTCCATCAATAGCCTGTTTACCACAGATGACTAAATCAAATTCCCCTATCTTCTTGATCCCGCGCGCCAAGATATAGGAAGTGGCTAAGGTATCACTTCCTGCAAAGGCACGGTCAGTAAGGAGGATGGCTTCATCGCATCCCATAGATAGAGCTTCTCGGAGAGCCGATTCAGCTTGTGGAGGTCCCATGGAAATTACAGTTACCTTTCCTCCCATTCTCTCTTTGAGTCTCAAAGCTTCCTCAATCGCATAACTATCGAATGGGTTTACAATGGACTCAACCCCCTCGCGAATCAAAGTGTTGGTTTTAGGGTCAATCTTTACCTCTGTAGTTCCTGGTACCTGTTTAATGCAGACAATGAAATTCATTTCTTTGCTCTAGCCGCTTCCTTTATCAGGGCAAGTGCTATCTCATTTCTCATAACCTGGTTTGTCCCTTCGTAAATCTGGGTGATTTTGGCATCGCGCATTCGCTTTTCCATAGGATACTCGCGCATATATCCATAGCCTCCGTAAACTTGAACAGCGTCAGTGGTAACTTTCATAGCCACGTCGGAAGCAAGGAGTTTACACATCGCCGACTCTTTGGTAGTTCTCGTTTTTGGGCCTTTATCGATCATCCTGGCAGTAGCATAGATTAATGCTCGAGCTGCCTCCACTTCAGTGGCCATATCAGCTAAAAGATGCTGGATTGCCTGAAAGGAAGAGATGGACTGTCCGAACTGTTCTCTCTCCCTGGAATACTTAATCGCGTCCTCCAGAGCACCAGCAGCAATTCCCAGAGCCTGGGCAGCCACTCCCGGACGAGAAACGTCGAAAGTTTTCAAGGCAATTATAAATCCTTGACCTTCTCTACCTAAAAGGTTTTCTTTAGGAACTTTGCACTCATTGAAAATCAATTCTCTTGTCGCAGAACCGCGAATTCCCATCTTTTTCTCTTTCTTTCCAAATGAGAATCCACGAGTATCTTTTTCCACAATGAAGGCAGATGCTCCCCGGGAACCTTTTGTTTTGTCGGTCATGGTAATTACTATATAAATTTGTGCTTCCCCTCCATTGGTAATGAAGCATTTCGTGCCATTCAGGATATAGCTGTCTCCTTCTTTCTTAGCAGTGGTTTGAATAGCTGCGGCATCGGAACCAGCACCTGGCTCAGTGAGAGCAAAGGCTGCCAATTTCTTACCCGCTGCAATATCCGGGAGATATTTTTTCTTCTGTTCATCGTTACCAAAAAGCATAATAGGAAAAGCAGCCAGGGCTGTGGCAGCTAATACCAAAGCTATTCCCCCATCAATTTTGCAGAGCTCTTCCACGGCAAGGCATAGCTCAAACACCCCTCCGCCAGTTCCGCCATATTCCTCAGGAATATACACCCCGCAGAGGTCTACTTTAGCCAACTCCTCCACAATCGGCCAGGGAAATTCTTCAGTCTCATCATAATGCTCTCGTACCGGCTTAATTTTCTCTTCAGCAATCCTTCTGGCTAATTCACAAATCATCTTCTGTTCTTCACTAAGAAAGTATTCCATATCGCCCTCCAAAAAATTGGAGTAGTCCCGATGAATCGGGACGATAATAACATAGAGCAAGTTCTGCTACTCCACAGTTTGAAAACTGTTTATTGTGTCTTCGTTTTTTTCTTAGCTTTAATCTTCTTTAGTGCCTTTTTAGCTGCTTCTTGTTCGGCTGTTTTTTTGCTCAACCCCGTGCCCCGGCCAAAAATTCTACTTTTCACTTTCACTTCGATTTCAAAAAATTTCTTGTGGGCTGGACCCCACTCTGTCTTTACCTTATATTCTGGTAAAATCTTATATTTCTTTTGAATCAACTCTTGAAGACTACTTTTATAATCTACCTTCCTTATGCCCTTAAGCGTGAAAATCTGTCCCAGAATAAACTTCTTTGCCTTATCCCAATCCTGATCCTGGTAAATCGCACCGATTAGGGCCTCCAAGGCATTACTTAACAGAGAAGCTCTCTGGCGACCGCCTGCTTTCTCTTCCTCTTCACTTATTAAAAGATAGTCGCCCAGGGATAATTTCTTGGCCCAGAGCAGAAGAGACTTTCTGTTTACCAGGCTCGATTTCAGTTTAGTTAACTTCCCTTCGTCGTATGTTGGATACCGCTGATAAAGGTGCTCAGATATCACTAAATTCAGCACACTGTCCCCTAGAAACTCGAGTCGTTCATTATCTTCTTTTATACCGGACATGTGCGCATAAGATTTATGCGTTAAAGCCTGCCAAAACAGTTCTTTGTTTTTAAAATTTATTTTTAACTTTTGTTCAAGATTCTTCGAGTTCATATTAAAGAATCCTCCGTTTCGTTGTAGGCACAGATTTCCCGATTGAAAATCGGGATGCAAAATTAAAACCTGAATTACGAGATTGCTTCACTCCGTTCGCAATGACAGCATAATCAATTGTAGGCACAGATTTCCCGATTGAAAATCGGGATGCAAAACCATTCTTGTCCCGATGAATCGGGACTTACAAATGCTTTAAAATTCGAAATTGTAGCTGCAAACTACACTGTTTCTGGTTTATATTTTCTTACTACCAAGGTGGCATTATGGCCACCAAAACCTAAAGAGTTGGAGAGGGCTACATTGATTTTCTTAGGGCGGGCTTTATTGGGGACATAGTCCAGGTCACATTCGGGATCAGGAAATTCATAGTTTATCGTTGGAGGGAGCATCTCTTTTTCCATGCTAAGAATTGTGGCGATTAATTCTACAACTCCTGCTGCTCCCAGGAGGTGCCCGATCATAGACTTGCTTGATGAAATGGGAATCTTGTAGGCATAGTCCCCAAAAACTTTCTTTACGGCAAGGGTTTCTACCTTATCATTTAAAGGAGTGGAAGTGCCGTGAGCATTTATGTAATCGACTTCTTCGGGTTTTACACCGCCATCGGCTAAAGCATTAGACATAGCCCGAGCAGCACTCTGCCCGTCAGGAGAGGGAGCAGTAATATGGTAAGCATCGTTTGTAGCTCCATAGCCAATCAGTTCAGCGCGAATGGTAACTCCCCGGGAAAGGGCGTGTTCTAACAATTCCAAAATTACAATTCCAGCTCCTTCTCCCATTACAAAACCATCTCTCTCCTTGTCGAAAGGCCGACTGGCGTGTTCAGGGTCGTCATTTCGAGTAGACAAAGCTCTGGCTGAACAGAAGCCAGCAAGGCCCAGGGGAGTAACTGCCGCTTCCGAACCACCGGCAATAATCACATCTGCATCCCCATAATGGATGAGGCGTAAAGCATCTCCTATCGTATGGTTACTGGTAGCACAGGCGCTGGATAATGAATAGTTTGGCCCCTGGATGTTGTGAGCAATGGCAATCTCTCCAGCAGCAATATTGGTAATTAGCATGGGGATCATAAAAGGACTTACCCGACGAGGTCCTTTCTCTAATAATACCTTATGTTCCGCAGCAACAGTAGATAATCCTCCTATGCCAGAACCCACGATAACTCCTGCTCGAAAAGGATCTTCCTTCTTCATGTCAAGCTTTGCGTCCTCTATGGCTATCTTGGCAGCAGCAAACGCAAGTTGACTAAAACGATCCATCTTTCTAATCTTCTTTTTATCAATATATTTTTCTGGTTGGAAATTCTTTACTTCAGCACCAATCTGGGTTGAGAATTGAGAGGTATCAAAGGTCGAGATTCTACTTATGCCCGACTTTCCGCTCACTAGTGAGTTCCAGAAATCATCTGCTCCGATTCCGATTGGCGAAATGACTCCGTATCCCGTAATCACTACTCTGCGGTCCATTTCCCCTCCAAAAATTTAATCGGAAGAAAAAAAATAAAATACAAAACCGCTACCACGCCAAAAATTCCTGCTGTGTAGCGGTTTTCTTCTTGTTAGTTTAGGCTTGTGCTTTATGTCTATTAATGTACTCGATCGCTTTACCAACTGTATCTAATTTTTCTGCTTCTTCGTCTGGGATTTCGATATTAAATTCTTCTTCCAGTGCCATTACAAGTTCTACAGTATCCAAAGAATCGGCTCCCAAATCATTAACAAATGAAGCCTCTATAGTCACCTCTTCCGGATCTACCCCAAGTTGTTCAACAATGATTTCTTTTACCTTTTCGGCTACTGCCATTTTGTTTTTTCACCTCCACAAAAGAATTGTGTAACCAAACAATTAAAAAGTTACACGTTTTGAAAACTCTACATTGCCATGCCACCATCTACTTTAATTACTTCTCCGGTAATATAACTGGCTTTCTCAGATACTAAAAATAGGACTGCGCTAGCCACATCTTCGGACTTCCCTAACTCACCAAAAGGAATTTGAGAAGATAATTTCTCTTTTACTTGTGCAGATAATCGTTCAGTCATGCTCGTTTGAATAAAGCCCGGAGCCACAGCATTAACATTTATTCGACGGCCAGCGAGTTCTCTGGCACAGGTCTTGGTTAAAGCAATCAGCCCTCCTTTAGATGCTGAGTAGTTAGCTTGACCAGCGTTCCCAATTATCCCCACAATGGAAGCAATATTAACAATCTTTCCAGACTTTTGCTTCATCATAACGGGGGAAACTATCTTAATACAATTAAATGCGCCCTTGAGATTAATATCCAAAACCAGGTCCCAATCCTCTTCTTTCATGCGCATTATCAGTGCATCTCGAGTTATTCCAGCATTGTTGACTAATATATCAATTCTGCCAAATTTGTCAAGAGTTTTTTTCGCCATTTCTTCCACCGAAGATAGAATAGAGACATCTACCCCAATGGAGATAGCTTCACTTCCTTTTTGGGAAATTTCTCGGGCAGTAGCTTTAGCTACTTCTTCCATAACATCTGCGATAACCACATTTGCTCCCTCTTGAGCCAACTGAGTAGCAATGGTCTTTCCAATCCCCTGCGCCCCTCCAGTTACAATCGCTACTTTACCTTTTAAATCCAAAATCGATCACCCCCCGCACCATTAAAAGATAATTTGTGATATGGAGTCCTTGCGAAAGCAAGGATATTAAATTCTGGAGTGTGAAACGAGAGTTTCACTGGGTCAAGCTTTCGCTTGACACTCCATCCTCCCTTTCGGGAGGACTCCAAAACTTTCTACGTTAAGAAATTCCTCTGGAATGAACAAACTATCTTTTAATCTAATCCTTCCAGTTTCTTAAGGGTTTCCTGAAGACTTTTCTCGTCTTCCACGTTTAATCCGGAAGACCCCTTGGTTATTCTACTTAAAAGTCCAGTTAACACCTTCCCTGGACCTACCTCAATAAAAATCTCCACACCTCTTTGGAACATCTCTTTTATACTATCTTCCCATAATACAGGATTATCTATTTGTGAAACCAATGCTTTTCTGATTTCTTCCCGTGAAGTTGCCGGTTTCGCATTACAGTTTGTCACCACAGGAATAACGGGATCTTTCAACTCATAATTCTCCAATTCTCTGGCCAGATTCTTCCCCGCTTGAGCCATCAACTGGGAGTGGAAAGCTCCGCTAACTTTTAGAATAATAGCCCTCTTTGCGCCTTTTGCTTTGGCTCCTTCCACAGCCCTCTCAATCGCTTTCAATTCTCCAGCAATAACTATTTGATGAGGAGAATTGAAATTTACAGCTTCCAGTACTTCTTCTCCTCTAACTTCCTCAATAACTTCTTCTAATTTCTCTCTTTCCAATCCTATAATGGCTGCCATTGCTCCGGGCTTCTCCTGGGAAGCCTTATGAATAAACTCAGCTCTTTTTTGAACTACTGATAAGGCTTGGGGAAAATCGAAAACCCCTGCAGCAACTAAAGCAGTATATTCTCCCAAACTATGGCCGGCTACAATCTGGGGTCTTAAGATTTCTTTAGAAGAGTAACTTTCAGGTCTCTGGAGAACTTCCAAACAAGCAACACTTATAGTAAAGACGGCGGGCTGAGTAATTAGAGTTTGTTGTAATTCCTCCTCAGGGCCATAAAAAATTTTTTTTCTGAGGTCGTAACCTAAAATATCATTTGCCCGGTCAATAATCTTCCGGGCCGGCTCGTACCTTTCGTATAGTTCCCTTCCCATACCTACGTATTGTGAGCCCTGACCTGGAAAGAGGAAAGCAACTTTTACCATTTAATCACACAGGAACCCCAGGTAAACCCAGCACCAAAGGCAACCAATTCTATAATATCTCCTTGTTTAATTCTGCCCTGGCGATTTGCTTGGTCCAGAGCAATAGGCACAGTAGCTGCTGAAGTATTTGCGCATTTATCAATATTTACGAAAACCTTATCTATGGATATAGATAATCTCTTTGCGATTGCTTTAATTATCCTGATATTTGCCTGATGTGGTATCAACAGAGTTACGTCCTCTATCTTAAGTCCACATCCTTCCAATCCTCGTTTGACAGAGTTCACCATTTCCGGTACGCCTATTCTGAAAGTCTCATTTCCCTTCATCTTCAGGTAATGGAGCCTGTTCTTGACTGTGTCTACAGTTGCCGGGAGTCTCGAGCCCCCAGCGGGCATATTCAACAAATCGCCATACTGACCATCTGCGTCTAAATAACAAGAGAGAATCCCTGAATCACCTTTCTCCTTTTTCAAAACTGCTGCTCCCGCGCCATCCCCCAGAAGCACACAAGTATTCCTGTCCTCCCAGTCAGTAATTTTAGAAAGAGTTTCCGTGGCAATGACCAGCGCTGTTTTATATGTTTCCATCTGTAAAAATTGCTGGGCAGTAGAAAGAGAATAAATAAAGCCAGCGCAGGCAGCATTTAAATCAAAAATAGCAGCACCTTTTATCCCTAACTTAGTCTGTATTATACAAGCTGTTGAAGGGAAGAACATATCCGGAGTAATCGTTGCCACAATAAGTAAATCGATATCTTCAACTTTTACATTAGCATCCTCCAGTGCTCTCTGGGCAGCTTTAATCCCCAGGTCAGAAGCAGCCTGTTTATCGGAACATATCCTTCTCTCTCTGATTCCCGTACGACTTACAATCCACTCATCGGATGTATCGACTATTTTCTCAAGATCCTTATTGGTTAAGACTTTCTCTGGCAGATATGACCCAGTTCCCACTATGCGAATACCCACTATTTTCCTACTCCTATAAACTTTCTTTGATTTGTTGATTGATTCTCTTTTCCACAAACTCTCCTGCTACCCGGATAGCATTGGAAATTGCCTTAGCGTTGGAACTGCCATGGCAAATAATGGAACAGCCATCTACGCCCAAAAGAGGAGCTCCTCCATATTCAGTATAATCGACTCTCTTCTTGATATCTTTAAAGGCGCCTCTCAACAATATAAGTGCTATTTTTCGGAAAGGATATTTGAGAATTTCATCTCTAAACAAACTAATAAATTCTTCAGCTATACCTTCACTAAATTTCAGAAGAATATTGCCTACAAATCCATCACAAACGATAACATCAGCCTTTCCTTTCACAATATCTTTGCCTTCTACATTACCCACAAAATTCAATCCCGATTGGCGCAAGAGACGATGGGCTTCTACAGTCACCTCATTCCCCTTGGTTTCTTCCGCCCCGGTACTCAACAGTCCAATACGGGGAGATTCTTTATTCATAATTGTCTTCATATAGATGTTACCCATTACCGCAAACTGGAGCAAACCTTTTGCCGTAGAGTTGACGTTTGCGCCAACATCGAGAAGTGCAACTACACCTTTTAGAGTAGGTATTAATGCAGCAATAGCAGGCCTATCGACTTTGGGCAATCTCCCCAAAACCATCAATGCTGAGGCCAATACTGCACCCGAGTTTCCTGCAGAAACCATGGCGTCAGCCATGCCCTCTTTGACTAATCGGGTAGCAACCATGATGGAGGAATCTTTCTTTTGGCGACAAGCTATCGCCGGTGACTCATCCATACCGATAACCTCCGAACAGTGGTAAATGGAAAGGGGTAAAGATGAACTTCGATAGTTCTTCATCTCCCCTGTTAAGTGGGTTTTATCCCCCACTAAAATTATTTCGTAAGGGGTTTTTTTGACAGCTTGAACTGCTCCTTCCACCACTACTCCGGGAGCATAGTCGCCCCCCATAGCATCTACAGCGATTCGCATAAATAAGACCCCTGGTTAACTTTTCCCTTTTCTTTTCCTTTTTTCCTCTATCTCTTTTTTTGTCTTAATTATCTTTTCTTCATTATAATAGCCACAATTGAAGCAAGCAAAATGGGGAAGTTTAAATTCCTTGCACATCGGGCAAATAGATAGAGTGGGGATATGTAGTTTCCAGTTGGCTCTTCGTTTACCTTGTCTGGAAACAGAATGTCTTCTCTTGGGATTAGCCATAAGCTACTCCTAAACAATAATGCTATAATGGTAGCCGCTCCGATTTATCGGAGCGAAATTTACAGAACGCAACCTGAAGGTTGCGACTACCCTTTTGCACAAGTAATGCTAAAATTATCCTAAACAATAGTTTTTAATATTACAAGTTAAAAATGGGTTTGTCAAGAAAAATCACGTGCTTGTAAATCTTTCATCAGATATTGATGGATTGCTTTGGCACTCCTCCTACCAGAAGCCATAGCGGAAATCACTGTGGCTGCACCGCTTACAATATCCCCTCCAGCCCAGACACTCTCTTTTGAGGTCTTTCCGCTAGTTTCATCTATAACAATATAGCCCCATTTGTTTACTTCCAAATCTGGGGTAGCAGAAGGAAGCAGAGGGTTGGCACCAGCGCCAATAGCCATTATTACTATATCAACCTTTATGGTGAATTCAGAACCCTTAATCGGTACTGGCCGGCGGCGTCCAGACTCATCAGGCTCCCCCAGTTCCATCCTTATACATTCAATTCCAGTAACCCAATTCTCCTTATTGCCAAGAATCCGCACTGGATTGGTCAAAAATTTAAATTCTACTCCCTCATCTTTGGCATTTTGCACTTCTTCCGCCCGCGCAGGCATCTCCTGTGGGGAACGGCGGTAAATATTGTAAACCTTTTGAGCTCCTAACCTTAAGGCTACCCGCGAGGCGTCCATTGCCACGTTTCCCCCTCCTATTACTGCAACCCTTTTCCCAATTTTTACGGGAGTATCGTACTGGGGAAATAAGTATGCCTTCATCATGTTGGTTCTGGTTAAAAATTCGTTGGCTGAATAGACCCCATTGAGGTTTTCTCCGGGAATGTCCATAAACTTGGGCAAACCAGCCCCAATTCCAATGAAAATAGCATCATAACCCTGGGAGAAAAGTTCATCGAGAGTATAAATCTTGCCAATCACATAGCCAGTTTTTACTTCCACCCCCAGGGAGCGAATGTACTCTATTTCTCTTCCCACAATAGCTTTGGGTAAGCGAAATTCTGGAATCCCGTAGACCAGAACGCCTCCTGGTTTATGCAATGCTTCGAAAATGGTCACACTATGTCCCAACCTGATTAAATCGCCGGCACAGGATAAGCTGCCAGGACCAGAGCCAATGACTGCCATGCGTTTTCCAGTAGAAGAAGGAAGTGATGAGCTTTCTGGACTGCCCTTCTGGATTTCCCAATCAGCAACAAAGCGTTCCAGTCGTCCAATGGCGACAGGCTCGTACTTTTTACTTAGAATACAGGCTTTTTCGCAAAGCCCCTCCTGGGGACATACTCTCCCACACATAGCTGGCAAGAGGTTAGCCTCCTTAATCTTGTGGATGGCTCCCCGGTAATCCTTTTTGACAATCTTAGCAATAAAACCAGGGATGTCAATTTCCACTGGACAGGCCTTAATACAGGGAGCCTTCTTACACTGGAGACACCTTCTGGCCTCCTGTTGTGCCTGCTCTTTTGTATAGCCCAAAGCCACCTCATTAAAATTCGTCACCCTGATTTTGGGCTCTTGACGTGGCATTTCTACTTTTTTAGGAGTAATTTTCATTTTATTCTACTATGTTTATGGGCTGAATCATAGCTCTGGAGAGCTTTCTTTTCCTCTGGTAGGTAAATTCTCTGACGACTGAGGAGTTGGTCAAAATCTACCTGGTGACCATTGAAATCCGGACCATCCACACAAACGAATTTTGTCTTGCCCCCTACCGAAACTCGGCAAGCACCGCACATTCCGGTAGCATCAACCATTATGGGATTGAGACTCACTATAGTCCTCAATTTATGTGGCCTGGTCACTTCAGAAACAGCACGCATCATAAGAGTGGGCCCCACGGCAAAGACCAAAGCAAATTCCTTCTTTCCTTTAATCAACCTTTGCAATTCATCGGACACAAAACCTTTCCGGCCATAAGAACCATCATCAGTAGTAATGTAAACTTCGTCCGAGACAGAGGCTATCTTATCCTCCCAGATTACCAGTTCCCCGGTGCGCGCACCGATAATCGATATAACCTTGTTCCCAATTTCTTTAAAGCCACAAGCCACAGGATAGATAGGCGCTATTCCCACGCCTCCGCCTACACAAACTACTGTGCCTACATCTTCCATATGGGTGGGTCTGCCTAAAGGTCCAATAACATCAGAGAGGGTATCGCCTGAATTTAGCCTTCCCAACTGACAAGTACTCTTTCCTGCTTCCTGAATTACGATAGTTATAGTTCCTTTATCTCTTTCATAATCTGCAATAGTTAACGGAATCCTCTCTCCCCTCTCATCAATTATCACCACTACGAACTGTCCGGGCTGAGCTTTTCTGGCAATCTCCGGCGAAGATATCAGAAATTCTTTTATAGAAGGAGCCAAATTTTGCTTATTTAAAATTTTATACATTTGGGTAATCTCGCTGGTCGGGCGCTCTTTAGAGTGCCTTTTTTTCGTCACCCTGAAGGGTGACCGACCAGCTTATGTGTCTGGCTTATTTTTTGTATATTTTTCCTTCCCAATGGTGTATTTCGTTTTCGGAAAAGAAGAATTTAACTTCCCTCTCTGCTGATTTCAGCGAATCTGCTGCATGAAGGATATTGTGACGGTTATCCTGAGCGTAGAGCTCTCTCAAGGTTCCTTCTTCTGCTTTTTGAGGGTCTGTATTGCCGGCAATATCTCGAATCTTCTGAGTTGCGTTCTCTCCCTCCAAGACCATCACCAGACAGGGATTGGATGACATAAAATTGACTAAAGGCTCATAAAATTCCTTTCCTTTATGTTCTTGATAAAACTCCTCTGCCTTTTCCCGACTAACAAGGACCATTTTGAAGGCAACAATTTTGAAATCCTTCTGTTCAAATGTGGTAATGACTTTTCCTACTATTTTCTTAGAGAGCGCATCTGGCTTAATAATTACTAATGTGCGTTCCAAGATTTTCTCCTTCCACAACTTGAGATTTTTCGCCGAGCCTGTCCTGGGTTAGAGATGGGAAACTTCTTCCACAGTCTCATTTTAAATTTTTGATGATTGCTTTGGCCATCTGAGAAGTTTTAGCAGTCCCTCCCAAGTCATAGGTAACTGTCTCTCCTTTAGCAATTACCCGAACCACAGCATTCTCCAACCTCTCTGCCTTTTCTTCCTCTCCCAAATGCCTTAACATCAATACCCCTGATAGAATCATAGCCGTGGGATTTACTTTGTTCTTTCCCTTATACTTCGGCGCACTGCCGTGAGTTGCCTCGAAAACAGCAATTTCCTCACCAATATTTGCTCCGGGAGCTAAACCAAGCCCTCCCACCAATCCTGCGCATAAATCGGAGATTATATCCCCATAGAGATTAGGCAGGACGAGTACATCGTAAAGTGCAGGCTTTTGCACTAATTGCATACACATATTATCCACGATTTTATCTTCAGATTGGATGTCCGGATAATCACGGGCAACTTCGTGGAATACTTCCACAAAGATTCCATCTGAATATTTCATTATATTGGCTTTATGTATCCCGGTGACCTTTTTTCGGTTATTCTTCCTCGCATAGTCGAATGCAAAACGAATAATCCGTTCTGAAGCGTGTCGGGAAATTGGCTTGATACTTATTCCAGAATCATCAGAAATCTTCACATTCGTGGAAGCGTAAATAAAATTGATGAGTTCACTGGTCTCAGGCTTTCCCTCTTCAAATTCTATTCCTGAATATACATCTTCCGTATTCTCTCTGACCACTACTAAATCGACCCCTTCATACCGTGACCTCACACCGGGATACCACTTACAGGGACGGAGGCAAGCGTAGAGGTCGAGTTTCTGACGCAGGGCAACATTAACGCTACGAAACCCTATGCCTACAGGTGTGGTGACAGGACCTTTCAAAGCAATCCTATTTTTCTTTATGGAATCGATTACCTTATCAGGTAAAGGCGTTCCATACTTATCCATAATATCGGCTCCGGCATCGACTTTTTCCCAATTAATCTTTACCCCTGTGGCCTCAATACATTTTCGAGCAGCATCGACCACTTCCGGCCCCACACCATCACCAGGAATTAAGGTAACTTTATACATAATCGCCCCCTTTTATCTGTTGTAGCAGCAAAGCACAAGATTTGCTTCTCCGTAGGGGACGGACGCAGTTTATGCCGATTTTTCGGCATGCCGTCCCTGCATTCGGGTGGCCACTGAGTGCCACCCCTACATGCAGAGCTTCGCTCTGCAGCTACATTATTAGTATTAGCAGTATTTACAGTTTGAAACCACCGTGTTTCCGGATATGTTCTACCAATCCGCCATCGCGCAAAATGTTAACCATTACCTTAGGAAGCGGATGGAATATTAGTTCCAGTCCCTTCTTTCTATTTTTTATTATACCTTTAGCTAAATCGATTTCCAATTCATCTCCCCGAGCAATCTTCTCAGTTTCACATTCCAGAACAGGCAGTCCAATATTGATTGCATTGCGGAAGAATATTCTGGCAAAAGACTTGGCTAAAATTGCTTTTACGCCACACAGTTTGATTATTGCGGGAGCATGCTCCCGGGATGAACCCATACCAAAGTTCTTCCCTGCCACAATGAAATCTCCTGATTTTACTTTCTTTATAAATCCGGGATTGGCGTCTTCCAGTGTATGTTTAGCCAGCTCTGGCAAATTGTTCCTTAAATGGAAATATCTCCCAGGTGCAATCAAATCTGTGCTGATGTTATCCCCAAACTTATGTGCCTTGCCTTTAATAATCATTTTTCTCTCCTTTTTTACACTATTAGTATTGTCAAAAATTTTTGTTTTATTCCCTCTCCCCTTGTGGGAGAGGATTAAGGTGAGGGGATAGTAAGAGTTTGTCCCTTATAACTTCTAAAACACCTTCTATATTTTTAAGAACATCGTTATCCCAAAACCTTAGAACCTCAAACCCTTCTTCCCTTAACCACTTATCTCTTTTCCTATCTTTCCTGCTTCCAATTGCATGTTGTCCACCATCTACCTCTATTACAATCTTTCTTTTAAAATTAACGAAATCCACTATATATCTTCCTATCGGTTGTTGCCGCCGGAATTTAAACCCTTCTAACTGATTTCTTCTTAAATATCTCCATAAATATCTTTCTACCTCAGTAGAATTCTTTCTAAGATCCCTTCCAGTATTAACTAACTTCTTACCCAATTTCACCCCCACCTTTATCCTCCCCCATCAAGGGGGAGGAATAAGTTTATAGAGATCTCTCGAACCCAATCTGCAAAAATATATTCCCTCCCCACTTATGAAAGATTTTTTCCTTTATTTACAAGGCTTTTTTGACTTTTCTTTCATTAGATTTTTGCCACTATCACATTATTTCCCTGGGGTCACTTATCTTTCCCTTTACTGCTGTCCAGGCAGCTGTAGCCGGAGAAGAAAGGTATATCTGGGAATTGGGGTTACCCATTCTGCCTTTAAAATTGCGGTTCGCTGTTGATAGGCATTTCTCGTTATCAGCCAAAATCCCTCCCTGCAACCCCACGCAGGGCCCGCAACCCGGGCTCAAAATAGTAGCCCCAGCTCCAACGAGTATCTCAAGAATTCCTTCTTTCACTGCCTGGAGGTAAACCTGGCGGGAAGCTGGAGCAATAATCAACCTTGTTCCCGGAGCACATCTTCGTCCTTTCAATATCTCTGCCACCAGGCGCAAATCCTCTATTCGTCCATTGGTGCAGGTACCAATAAAAACCTGGTCAATTCTGATGTTTTTAGCCTTTATTTGAGAAATTGGTTTAACATTGTCCGGGGTCTCAGGACAGGCAAGCATTGGTTCCAATTTTGAGGCATCGATTTCAAAAACTCTTTCGTATTTTGCATCCTTATCTGCCTTAATTTCTTTATATCTCTTTTCCCGATCCCTCTCCTTGAGGTAGGCTCTGGTTAAACCATCCGAAGCAACAAGTCCAGCCTTAGCTCCTGCTTCTACAGCCATATTGCAAAGAGTGAATCTTCCGGAGAGGGACATCTTTTCCACCGCTTCCCCGGCAAATTCTAAAGCTCTGTAAGTTGCTCCATCAGCTCCCAGCATACCAATAATGTACAGAATCAAATCCTTAGCATAGACACCTTGGGGAAACTTTCCTTCTACATTAATCAAGAAAGTCAGGGGAACCCTAAGCCAGGTTTTTCCTGTAGCCATCACTACAGCCACATCCGTAGAGCCCATTCCGGTAGCAAAGGCAGCCAAAGCCCCAGAAGTGCAAGTATGAGAATCGGCACCAATAACAATATCGCCGGGATTCACAAAGCTTTCCACCAGTCTCTGATGAGAAATTCCCTCCCCTATTTCCGAGAGATTTACCTTGGTTTCTCTTGCAAAATCTCGTAACTCTCTTTGGACATTGGAAAGTTCTTTGCGCGGAGGAGGAACAGCATGGTCGAGGAAAATAATCGTTTTCTCTGGAGCAAAAATTCCACAGTCAACTGCTCTACCTGGGCCGCTTAAAGCTCCACCTCTTTTTAATTTTCTTAACTGCTTAATAGCGAGGGGACCTGTGCCATCCTGCACCATACAGAGGTCTACCGGCACAATCACAATATTCCCTGCAGTTACTTCTCTTCCCAAACGGGAGGTAATAATTTTTTCAGAGATAGTCTTACCCATAATCAATCTCCTCAAAAGTCAACAAGTGATTTTTCGTAGAGGGCTTCTATCCTGTTCAACATGTGAGTGATATCAAAAGTAGGATAGACCATTTTCTTGCCTTCCCTACCCATTCTCTGAGCCAAATTCCGATCTCTAAGCAACTTAATTACCCTCTCAGCAAATTTTTCTATATTGTGAGGCTCGACCAAAAATCCATTTACTCCCTCAATAATTGCTTCTTTAGCGCCGTCCACAGCTGTGGCTACAACAGGCTTTCCAGAAGCCATAGCTTCAGCAAACACAATAGGAAGACCCTCCCACAGGGAAGTAAGCACCAAAACATCAATAATCTGCATAATCTCCGGGACATCGCGTCGCCAGCCAGTCAAAATAACTTTTTCTTTCAGGTTGAACCTCCTGATCAATTCCTCCACCTCGGGTCTTAACTCCCCATCTCCCACCAAAAGAAACCTTGTGGATGGTAAAACCTGGCAGACACGATGGGCAAGAAAAATAAAATCTTGAGGAGCCTTTTGAGGCTTGAAACAGGCAATCATTACCACTACAGGACTTCCAGAGTTAATTCCGAATTCTCTCTTTTTTTGGTCAAAATCAACTTTTATTTCAGAAAATGCTTTAATATTTGTAGCGCAATGTATCACCTCATATTGTCTTTTTTTCCCAATCCTATTAGCCAGGCCTTTTTTCACATTTTCGGAAGATACTACGATTAACTTGTCAGTAATCCAGGCAGTTACTCTCTCTACCCAGATAAAAGCTTTTCTTATCCACCACTTCTGATACTCATTAAACCCAAAACCGTGGTATGTGTGGAAAATCTGAGGCACGCCAGCAAAATGGGCTGCCCAGCGGCCAAGAATTCCCGCTTTGGAAGAGTGGGTATGCACTAAGTCAATCTTTTCTGACTTTAAAAGTCTCCATATCTTCATTAAGGTAATCGCATCTTTTATAGGATTCAGCACCCGAATCAGTTGGGGAATAAAAAATGACTTTATCCTGGGATTACTTTTGACTTCACCATCCAGAATCCCCCCACAGCCAGAGATTAAAATAGGGTTATATCTGTCTCGATTAAGGTTTTCGGTAGTGTAAATAACGATCTCTTGGGCTCCTCCCAGTTCCAGTTTTGTAATAATTGTCGCCACTTCATACTTTCTCATTATTTAGCCATTACCCCTTTAATCCATTTTATTTCTTCAATTAGACCTTCTTTCAAATTAAATCTGGGATTATACCCTAACATCTTCTTTGCCTTTTTTATGTCCGCCCAAGTCGCCCGCATATCTCCTTTCATCTTTTCTGTGTATTTAATTTGGGCCTTTTTTCCAATAATTTCCTCCAATAATTTGATCGCGCCATTTACAGAGATATAGCTACCACCCCCAATGTTAAAAATTTCGCCTGTGCACGCTTTTTCCATCACCAAAATATTGGAATTCACAGCATCTTCGATATAAGTGAAATCTCGAGTCTGGTCTCCATCTCCGTAGATGGTAATCTCTTCTCCCTTCAACATTGCTCTGATAAACTTGTGAAAAGCCATATCTGGTCTCTGGCGTGGTCCATAGACCGTAAAATACCTTAACGATACCACAGGAACCCCGAAATTCTTCCAATACGAATAACACAAACTTTCACAGGCCAGCTTGGAGACACCGTAAGGAGAGACTGGTGAAAGTAGTGTATCTTCCCTCATCGGCAACTCACAATCTCCATAAACAGAGGAAGACGAGGCGAAAATAAACGATTTCAGAGAGATTTTCTTTACTGATTCCAGTAATCTCTGTGTAGCCAGAATGTTGTTATTTAAATAGGTTTCAAAGCGCTCCCAACTGGCGAGAACTCCTGCCTGGGCAGCATGGTGAAAGATATAATCGATCCCTTCCAACAACTTATCTAAATCTACACCCAAAAGGTCTTCTTTTACAAGAGTGAAATTGGACGATTTCAACAGGTCTTGCACATTAGTTTCCTTAATTCTTCGGTCGTAGTAATCTGTAAAAGAGTCTATTCCCACAACCTCAAAACCGGATTCAACTAATTTCTCAGCCAGATGCGATCCAATAAATCCAGCACAACCAGTAACCAGACAACGCATTTTTCCCCCTAAAAGGCCGACCGACCCGCCCTGGTCGGGCGCATACTGTAGCAGCAAACCTGTCATTGCGAGGAAACGAAGTGACCGAAGCAATCTCCTGACTGCCACGCTCCTTTCAGTCGCTCGCAGTGACATGATTATATTACAATTCTGAAACCAACTTTTCTGCAACTTCCTTTCCTTCTAAAATCGCCTCTTCCATGGTAGAATACTTCCAGCCACCATATCGTCCCACTGAATAAATATCTTTCTCTTTCAGATAATCCTGAATTATCTTTAAATTCCTGTCTCGATTTCGGTCATAAATGACATAAGCATAGGCTATCCGTTCCCGATGCTCCACAAGGATTTCACGCTCTGTTCTCAGAATCCCAGCCTTGACTAGGTTCTTTTTTGCCCTGGCGACAAATTTTTCCTCTTTTTCTTGAGTTATTGGCTCTGGCTTATAGGCAATCTCAACATAGACTGAGCTTGTGCCAGGAGGGCACATCTCATCTGAAAACTTCTTGGGAAAGCCGACCCGATAAAAGAGATATTCCTTTTCAGGAAAATAGACCCAATGTCCATGGTCCATCTCCTCGCGTTTAATTCCCAGATTCAAACTCAAAACTGAAGTATATTTCAATTTAAGAGCAGCGTTCTTAACCTTTTCTGGCACATCCTCTATTATCTCTAAAATTAATTCTGGTAGAGGAACTGTGGAAACCAGAAATCGGAACTTCTCCTCGATTTTTCCACCATCGAAGTAAGCCACCTTTTTTCTTATGTTCACTCTGGAAAAGTTTGTGTTCAATTCCAGATTCTTAATCTTCGCTTCAAATGCATCAGGCAATTTCTGGATCCCCCCTCTGCGGGGATAGTCGAAACGGACATTGTATCCAAAATGTTTTTTCTGGTCTTCCAAAGCGCCAATTACTACCTCCTGAATGTTAGGCGAAGGCACATATTTGGGGTTCACTTTTATCCATCCACAAGTCAAGTCTCGTGGATGGACTGTCCATATTTTTTGATTATAGGGAATCATAAAATGTTTAGCAATCCCCTCTCCAAAATTTTGCAGAATCCAATTATAGAACGATCCCTCAGGTGGACGTGTCTTGCAGTGAAGAGAATGGTACTTGGCACTAATAAATCCAAAGACACATTCTTTCACCACTTTTGGTGGCAAACCATATGTGTTTGCCTGGAATGGGTACCTCGTATACACACCTTTTGAATAGATCCAGGAATCTCTTGGGATGTCGGTCGTGAGATTTTCCTTCAGGAGTCTTCTTACCAATCCTATTGTATATTCTTCTTTCAGGTGCAGGAGGTGTCCCAGGATATCGAAGGTAAACTTCCCTTTCAATCCTGGACATGGCTTATACTCTGAGCGGCATAAGCCACCGACCCTCTTCTCTTTCTCATAAACCGAGTAGTCTATTCCTCCCATCTTTTCCAGATGGAAAGCAGTGCTTAAACCGGTTAATCCCGCTCCTATTATTAACATTTTTCCAGCCATCATTCCACCTTGACATAAATTAAACGAGTGGCATAAAGAATAGCAAAAGCGATAATCGCTGCATATATAATCACTGCAAGTTCAAATTTAACTGTGGTAATAAGAAATGCTGCAAGTCCTAAGATTGCTGTAAGATAGTAATTAATCAGAACGACTTTCTTTCTATTATATCCCATTGCCTCCAGCCTGAAAGCAAAATGGTCACGACTTCCAGCAAATATCGACTTCCCTTTAAGTATCCGGAAAAATATGACCAATAAGGTGTCATATATGGGAATGCCTAAGACTAAAAAGGGAGCAAAAAGCCCAATATTATTTATTGTTGTATAACTTTCCCCCAATGAGATAGCAGCCAGAATGAACCCGATAAACAGGCTCCCGGAATCTCCCATAAATATCCTGGCCGGGCGCCAGTTGTATCTTAAGAAACCGAGGCAACTTCCAGCCAGAGCTAAGGCAGCAAAGTTGACATAAATCTTTTCCGTGGGTAAAGCAATGAAGAAAAAAGCCAAACCGGCAATAACTACCACTCCCGCAGCCAAACCATCCATTATATCAATAATGTTAATTGCATTAGTTATGCCTACTACCCAGAAAATAGTTAGAAAAACGGACAGGGGGAGACTGGAAATGAATTCTATTCTGATATTATACAGGATTAAGATGATGCTAGCAATGAACTGTCCAAAAAGTTTTACCCTGTAGTCGAGCTTCCAAATGTCGTCGATAAGTCCTAAGACCATTATCAAAGTTCCCCCATAGAAGATTCCTCGGAGATTATGAAGCGTGCCTGTAGGAAAACTGGTGAGGAGCCTCACTCCCAGAAGAGTCACAATAAAAGCCAACCAGATGGCTAAGCCTCCTAAATAGGGAACTGGCTTTAGATGAATTTTTATAGCCGGGACCGGATGGTCGAGAATTCCAAACTTAAGTGCTATTTTTCGCAATAGCGGAGTCAACACATACGCTAGAGCCAGAGCAAAGAAAAACGCCACTACATAGAAAACCATAGTTAACCTCCCGGGTGTTTATCTAAATATTTAATCCTGTTACGGGCAATATCAGTCCATATGCTTTCAGGATAATTCGTGGAAATTGAACTATATGTATCTTTTGCCTTTTTCCAATCCTCCAATTTCTCATAGCACTGCCCCATATAGAATTGGGCGTAATCGGAATAGCCATATTGACTGTAATTTTTTATGAATTTCTCGTAGGCTTTAATTGCCTCTTGCCACTTTTCCAGTTTACGACAACATTCGGCAATTTTAAATTGGGCATTGGCCACAAATCTACTCTGAGGAAACTCCTGAATAAGATTCTGATATTCACCTATTGCCTTACTGTAATCTTTAAGTTTAAACTGATATATGTCACCCAGAAAATATAAAGCCTCGCTGGCCAGACCTGATTTGGGATATTTTTCAATGATATCGAGCAAATTTTGGATACTCTTTTCATATTTGCCCCGTTCAAAATATTTTTCTGCAAGAATATAATCATTTAATGCATGAGGGTAGGTAAGATTATTTCTAACGAGCTTCACTCTCTCCTTGGCAATAATCACCCATTTAGAGCGGGGATATCTCTCGAGCAACTGTTGATATACATAGCAGACTTTCCTATGATCTAACTTCTCAAAGAAGAGAAGCTTTCCCAAGCGGAATAAACTCTCTTCGTGAAAAGGGTAATCCGAAAATTCCTTCATTATATCTGTATAGCACTCAATTGCTTTATCAAGGTAATCTTTCTGGCGATGGGGATTATTATGATAAAATTGAGCCAGAAGCCACTTCCCCCAGGCTTTCACATTTTTATCCTTAGTCCTCCTGATACATTCCTCATATTCAGAAACCGAATACCTTTTCTCACCTCCTTTCTCTTTAGAGAGAGGTTTTATACTTCTCTTTATCCTATCTTCCACTTTTCTATACTTCTTTTTTCGGGAAAGTGAGAGTAAGAGTCCTTTTAACAAAAAGTATAATATAACAAAGATGATAACTGTTGCAACACCAATTATTAACTTAATATTCATCTTTCCCCTTTTAATTACCTTGCTTTTGCAACAACTCCAGCTAAACTGGTCGGTCGCCCTTTCCCGATCCCGTCCCGGTATCGGGACGGGGCAGGGTGACGAAGGACGGCACTCTGAAGAGTACCCGACCAATTGGAATTTAGAAAAAGGTACCTTTAAACCCTTGAACAGTCTTTTCTAGACCCTCATCAAACCCAATCTCAGGTGAATAATGGAGAGTCTTCCCAGCCTGAGAAATATCTGCCAAAGAATGTCTCACATCACCCTTTCTTGGACTCTGATAAATAGGCTCTATTCTGGTTTGGAGAATCTTATTCAGCCTCTCTACCAATTCATTTATAGTGACTCTCTTACCATAAGCAATATTGAACACTTCTCCCGGTGCCCCTTTTGCTGTGCATGCTTGTAAATTAGCTTCTACTACGTTATCTATAAAAGTGAAGTCCCTCGATTGCTCACCATCACCATAGATGGGAGGCGATTTGCCTTTCAACATGAGAGTGATGAATTTGGGAATGACTGCTGCATATTGCGAACCAGGATCCTGCCTGGGACCAAAAACATTAAAATAACGCAGACAAACTGTTTCCAGTCCATAAATAGAATAGTATATTCGACAATACTCTTCTCCAATCAACTTAGTAACCGCATAGGGAGACTGAGGATTAGCTTTCATTCCTTCTTTCTTAGGTAAGGTGGGAGTATCTCCATAAACCGAAGAGGAAGAAGCATAAACCACTCTTTTAACTTTCACCTCGCGCGCCGCTAACAAGACATTCAATGTCCCCAGGATGTTAACCTTAGTAGTGGTGAGAGGGTCTTCTATTGACCTCTCTACAGAGGGCAGAGCTCCTTGATGGAGGACAAAATCGACTCCCGCCATTACTCTCTTAACTATTTCCCAATCCCTGAGGTCTCCTTCGATGAGCTCGACACTATCTTTAAACCCGACAATGTTTTCTCTCTTACCAGTAGAGAAATCATCCACTATTCTGACTTTCTCTCCCCTTTTAACCAATTCCTCAACAATATTTGAGCCAATAAAACCAGCCCCGCCAGTCACTAAATATAACGCCAATTCTCTCTCCTTTTCCTTTGTTGCTTCTTACAGTTTTATTATCTTTTTACTCTTTATTCCTTTGGTTGCATTTCTGGAATCGATAACCAGCCTTGCGTTCTCTACAATCTGTTTATAATCATAGTCACTATGCGCAGTGGTAATTACCACGCAATCAGCATCTCTTAAAGAACTCTCCGTCAGGGGAATCGATTTCAGTCCCTCTACTTGAGGCACATGAGGGTCATTATATACGACCTTTCCCCCTCTTTCTTTGAGAAGCTTCATAACATCCAAAGCCGGGGATTCCCGAATATCCGAGACATTACTCTTGTAGGCTACCCCTAAGATTAAGATCTTAGACCCCTTTATACTTTTTTCTCTTTCGTTTAGTGCAGCATCAATTTTACTAACCAGAAACTCTGGCATTTTACTATTTATCTCACCAGCCAGTTCAATAAAACGGGCATAAAAGTTCAAAGCTTTCAGTTTCCAGGAAAGATAGTGGGGGTCTATAGGTACGCAGTGGCCTCCCAAACCAGGACCTGGATAGAAAGGCGTAAAACCAAATGGCTTTGTAGCCGCTGCATCTATCACCTCCCAGGTATCCAGTTTCAGCCTGTCGCAGATGAGGGCAATTTCATTAACCAATCCCACGTTAACAATGCGAAAGGTATTCTCTAGAAGTTTTACCATCTCTGCAGATTCCGTTGTGGAGACAGGAACCACCTCATCAATTATCTGTTCATAGAGAGTAACAGCAATGCTGGTACATTTCTTTGTGATACCACTTACAATTTTTGGCGTATTCCTTATAGTGTAAATCTTATTGCCAGGGTCTACGCGTTCCGGCGAGAAAGCCAGAAAGAAGTCTTTTCCTACTTGAAGATTTCTCGCCTTCAAGCGGGGAAGAATTACCTCTCTCGTTGTGCCTGGATAGGTAGTGCTTTCCAGTATAACCAGTTGTCCTGGGCGCAAATATTTAGCCACTTCTTCAACGGCAGAAATAATATAAGAGATATCAGGGTCCCTCGTCTTGCGTAAAGGCGTGGGCACGCATATACTTACCGCATCCATCTCTTTCAAAACTGAGAAGTCTACGGTTGCCTTCAATCTATTATTTTTTACTAAATCTTTTAACTCATTCTGCTTGATATCTTGAATATAGCACTTTCCTTGATTAATCATTCTCACTTTATCCTTATCGATTTCAATTCCAGTAACATCAAATCCTGCCTTACTAAACTCCATTGCCAGAGGAAGCCCAACGTATCCTAACCCAATAACCCCGATTTTAGCTTTGTGCCGAACAATTTTCTCTTTCAATTCCATTTATCTTCCTCCTAAAGAGAACATTTTTTTAATAGTTTCATAAGCCAAAGCCATAAAAAACTTTGGCTCTTTAAATAGTCGCTTTACTACTCTCTCATAAAAAGCAACTGGACTCCTGAAGACGAGTTCTAAACGAGAAATAAAGTTAACCCTGGAGACCATCTTCTCTACTTCTTTAGCAGTAAACTGAGGGGTATCAATTTGACCTCTGCGAGACCTGATGACTTTAAAGTTAAAACCCGGCCTGAGATAATTTTCTTTTTGACAAATTTCGTAGAGACGGGTGCCTGGATGCGGAGTAGCAAGAGTAACACTCAGGTTATCTACTTTCAAACTTCGGGCAAATCTCAAAGTCTTTTCCATCTGCTCCTTGGTCTCTCCAGGAAAACCGACCACAAAAAATGCATCTATACCCATCCCTAATTTTCTGCAGAAATTGATTATTGGCTTTACCTTTTTGAGGTTCAGGGGTTTCTGAATTATACGGTGCAGAACATAATCATCGCCAGATTCTACCCCAAGACTTATCTTATAGCACCCGCTTTCCCTCATTTTCCTTAGCAATTCTTCATCCAGCGCCCAAATGGCAACTCCATTGGGAGTAGTCCATAACAGGTCAAGTCTTTTTTTAATCATTTCATCGAAAATCTGAAAAGCCCTTGCTCTATCGAAAGTCAGGTTATCATCATAGAATTGTAGTTCTTTTACTCCGTATTCTTTTATTAAAAGTTCTATTTCATTTACTACATTTTCTGGCGGACGAGGTCTATATTTTCTACCCCAAACCGTATGGATAGAACAGAAAATACAATTAGCGGGACAGCCTCTCGATGTAGAAAGACAAGTATTCGGCATCCTGCGAGTTGTTGTTCCCATGGGAGTATTTATTTTAAAATATTTTTCCATTAAAAGCAAATGTCTCGCTGGAAAAGGAAGACCATCCAGGTGTTGAATATAATTCGTCTTCGGTAAAACTTTTACACTTCCATTTTCTCTGAAAGCCAATCCATCCAGCGCTAAAAAACCACTTCCTGTCTCTAACGCCCTAAGTAACTCCCTTGTAGTGTGCTCCCCCTCCCCAATTATGACGAAATCAATATTGCCATCTTCCATTACTAACTCTGGAAGAGCCGAAGGGTGTGCTCCGCCAAATAGTGTAATTATATCTGGGTTTACTTCCTTGGCAAGATTGACAACTTTATGAGAATTTTCAGCCTGAGTAGAAAAAAGACAAGAAACTCCCACAACATCTGGATTAAATTTTTCTATTTCTCTCTTTATGTCATCAAAATGTAGACCATATCTCTTGAATTCTCTATCGATAACCTGTTCATTTTCGAAACCTTCTACAACAGCATCAAGCACCTTTACTTCATAGTCCTTTTCTAAGACAGCAGCAAGATAGGCCAGCCCCAGTGGAGGCTGAGTGGTCTTGGGTTCAATTCTTAAAATGTCATACGGTGGCTGGATCAGTAATATTCTTTCTATCTTTCTGGAAATCAAGATTTATTGCCTCTTTTTTCTCCTCTTTTCTTCACAAGTAATTCTCCATAAAGTTTTTCGGTTTCACTTACCATTCTTTCTATGGTAAACTTCTCCTCTATCCGTCTTCTTCCCGCACTGCCCATTCGTTTCCTCAAATTCTCATCCCTTAATAATGTTAGTATCCGCTCAGCTAAACCCTCTGCATCCCGAGGCGCTACCAGAAATCCTGTAACTCCGTCAACTACTACTTCAGGATTTCCTACCACATTAGTGGTAACTACAGGCTTAGCCATTACCATAGCTTCCAAAATCACCATAGATAAACCCTCCCAGAATGTGGCTAAAGCAAAAATATCAAAAAGAGCCAAGACGCGAAGGACATCTCTCCTGTATCCAGTAAAGGTAATATGGTCTTTCAATCCCAAATCGAATGCCAAATTTACTAACTCTTTGCGTTGGGCTCCATCTCCCACAACAAGAAAGTGTGCCTGGGGATATTCTCTGATTACAATCCTGACTGCATTCAAAAGATATTCGTGTCCCTTCTCCTTTGCCAATCGGCCCACCACACCCACAATTGGTACACCTGGCCTTAAACCAAATTCCTTTCTTTCTATTGGTGCCACATTCGCTTCAATAAGCCCGATTCCGTTGTGGATAGTCACTATCTTTTCAGGGTCTATGCGGGCTTTTTGGATGATATAAATCCTTATGGCATCCGAGACTGCAGTGAACTTATCTACAAGCGGTGAAGTTACCTTCTCCAGCAAAAGAGGACACATTCTAGTCACCTCTATGCCTTGCATAGAAGAAATCACCACTGGTACTCCAGCCAATTTTGCAGTTATACGGCATAATATATTTGCCCGAAACAGGTAAGAGTGTACAATATCAATTTTTCTCTTCTTCATCAAGTAGAATAATTTGATAATAGCTCTAAAGCTGTCCAGAAGAATCAAAAAACCTGGACCTCTGGGCATATTCAAATATTCTACCTTAATGCCCCTTTCTTTCAACTCGTTGGACAAAACTCCCCGACCCTTTAGACAACAAACTGAAAGATTGTACCTGGCTTTATTGAACAATGGAAGGAACTGAACGAACATCTTTTCCGTCCCTCCCACAGTCAAACCAGGAACAACTTGCAACAAGTTAATGCGTCTCAATCTCATCGCCCATTAGTTCTGCTCCCAGAGAACATTTCATTCATTTTCTAAGCAGAATAAATATCGTTGCTCCCTTACTAAGATGCTGTCACTCTGGCCCCAAAAGCTCAATTTCAAACAAAACTGTCCCACCGCCAGTAATTTCGCAAGGGTCCAGGCACTGCACACAAGTTTTTCCATCCTTGTTGGCAAGCCCCAATTTTTCCGGGGCAACACCGTTATACAAAGCATTATAATAAGGAATAATTGAAGACAAAGAGTGCATACAGATATTGGTAGTCTCTTTAAGATTTAATTTATACCCCTCATCCAGCACAATCCTGTCCCCAACACTGTACACCGGGCATTTCCCCTTAATCTTAATTACCCTAATTACCAATTTACCAGCCATATTTCCTCCGAAGTCCCTTACATTCCATCTAAATTTTGACTCGCTTCGCCAATCTCAGCGATTTCATTCTCTCTATAATGAAATTTAAGCCGAACGCTGCAAAAACTATCATATAAGGCATAATCGGCAAGCGGTACCTGATTTGCGACCAAACAATCAAGTGTATAATAGTAAAAGATAGTATCAAACCATAAAAAAATGTGAACCGCTTCCAGTTCTTGATTGAAAAGATGATTCCGAGTATGCTAAAAGGTAAAAGTATACCATAAGAAAGAAGGCTAAGGAGAACTAACAGACCTTTTGATTGCCCGTAAGTATAAATGTTTTCCGTATGCGGGTACAATCTCCAAAATTTAAGGAATTTCCTGAGGGCTAATTTCATCATGTATTTTGGATTATTTCTTATAAACTTTAAAGCCTCCTTGGTAAAGTAGTCGTTTTGTTCTATTTCATTCAATTCTTTCCCTTTTAGTAATATAGGATTTTTTTGCTCTTCCTCTTCCATCCGCCACTGGTGCTCAGCATCGAATAGCAAGCTTCCGTCTAATAACGCAAAGCCTAACTGTGTAGTAGACGGGATAATTCTTCTAAAAACAATATGGTTTCTAATAACCCAAGGAGACAAAGTAATAGTAAAAAAAAGCAAAAAGATGCCAATATTTCTATATGTTGACACTTTCCTAATTCCCAAAATCACCAAGAAACTTGAAACAGAGAAAGGAACGAAAGCAAAGGCCGTTGGCTTACATAGGGCTGCCAGTCCCATAAACACCCCACTCAGGCTAAGATTCTTCCAATCAGGCTTCTCTATGCTGGTGATAAGCCAGTACACAGTAACCGCCAGGAGAAATGTAAACAATGTCTCCACAAGTAAATACCCCGTGTAATAGATAAAAAATGGATAAAACATAGAAACAGTGGCGGCAATAATGCCAACCTTCTTATTGACTGTTCTCTTGCCAATGAAATATATAACTATACAGGTTAAACCGCCAATCAATGACTGGACTATCCTTGCTGCAAGATAACTGTGCCCAAAGAGAAAGTATACCCCTGATAGAAAAAGTGGATATACAGGTGTGCGGTGTGCTGTAGGAATGCCCGGTTGAAAAGCATATTGGCCATACTTCAAAATATTTATCCCTAATAGATCAAATCCTGCAGCATCACTGACAGGAATATTTCCTTTTAAATAAAAGGCATACAAAATTCTCAAAAGACTGGCTAACGAAAATAAGACTAATAAGAATAAGTATTCATTAATTACCAATTTGCCAGCCATAATTTTTTCGAGCTCTTTTTTCATTGGCACACTCACAAAGAATGTTTATCTATAAAACGATGCTTTATCAGGGTCCATATCGCTTGCAATCCATCCCTCAACCCTATCTTCTTTCCTTCTTCGATGGATCTCGGATAATAATGAATTGGTACTTCATAGATTCTAATACCTCTTCTTAGTACCTTAGCTGTGACTTCAGGACAAAACTCAAACTTCTTACAGTCCAAATTGATACTTTTCAAAATGTCAGCTTTGAATACTTTATAACAAGTTGGCTCATCAGTAATACTTGAATGGTAAAGTAGATTTGTCAGCCAACTCAAGAATCTGCCTCCGATGGCATACCGATAGTAAGACCATTTATTTTGTTTAAGAAGTTCTCGAGACCCGTATACCACATCTGCTTTCCCCTCAATAATGGGCCGGGTCAATTCATAATAGTCTTCGGGCTCATATTCTAAATCAGCATCTTGAATAATTATGATATCTCCGGTTACATACTTAATCCCTGTTCTTATCGCCATACCTTTTCCCATATTTTTATCATGATAAATCACTTTGATGTTATTATTATCAATTCTCCTTAATGTATCTCGCGTACTATCTATTGAACAATCATCCACAATTATAATCTCTTTCTCCATATTTACATTCATTACCTTGCGTACGATTTCCTTTATGGTATGTTTTTCATTATAAACAGGCATTATCACTGATAACTTCATACCTTAACCTTTCTCACAAACGAAAAGTAAATTAAGTCCAATAGGAGGTGGAAATATTTTTTCCCAGAAAGTGCAAAAGGGCACAAATTTATCAAAGAATACCATCTGCTTGGGAGGATGTACCGGCTTCTTTAAGATCTTACTGTGTAAAATCCAGGGAAAAATTCCAAAAAAATTAGCATAAGCTGCCTTTTTGATAACGAAACTAGCCTCCCCTAATTTATTAGTTAATTCAATTTTAGCATACCTTCGATAATGAGAATCAGCTTGGTCAATGGTTCCATAAAGAATTTTAAGAGCGGGTACAAACAAAATTAATCTCCCCCGTTCGTTGAGTAACTGATAACAATTTCTTAGTGCTCGAAGGTCGTCTTTTACGTGTTCCAATACATTTATGCAAACAATAGTATCAAAATTGAATTCTCTCAGTTCTCCAAATTCTTCATTGGATATGTCGTGATTGACGATCCGTAAGTTTTTATAATGAGAGAATCTAGATTTCATAATTTCTATGCACTCGGATGAAATATCGATGGCAACTATTGTTTCATAATTAAGAAAAAATTTGGTCATATTTCCAATGCCGCAACCAATCTCCAACATCCTTTTTCCAATAAATGGCTTAATTATTTTATATATCCAATTATTGTAATTGATGGTCTTCGACATCCTATCTAAATTCTGAATCGCTTCTAGCATTTCACCGACTTTACTTTCTTTCATTTTACTTTAACTTTTGATTCTATGATTTTTTTATTGGCTCTTATCAAACACACTGAAGTAAAAATAAAAACATAAGGTAAGGCTGGAAGATGATAACGGGCGATGGTAACCAGAAAAATATGCCCTGTAAAATAACAAATCAGTAATAAAGGAATTATATAAGACTTCCATTGTTGTCTAATTGAGGAAAAACCGATAATGGCAAGAATAACAAGAAAGCTGTGCAAAAACAATAGACAAAATTTCACAAAAAGCGGGAAATACCGACGTTCCCGGATATACCAGAAACTGGTCTTATATATGCCAAATACATCGCTACTAATCACCCAAAACTCAGGAAATTTCCTTATGGACATAATAAGATATCTAATGGGATGCTCTTTGATATTTTTCAGTCCTTCCCTAAATAACCTCTTATCCAATTCTATAGCTGAATACTTCATTGCCATGCTTTTTAAGGGTTCTGTTCCCGCCCCTTGATATTTACCGTCCCAGGGCACATAAGTACCTGCCCATAATGTCAATCCTCCTCCTGTGGCAACGGGTAAAAAGGTATGAAACCGAAAGTAATTGCGCACTGTCCAGGGAGCTATTACAACAACCATCATTAAAAGAAAAATCGAAAAATGGACAATTGCTCTGACCCTCACTCTATAAACAGCCCATAATCCTACAAAGAGAAAAAGCGGAAAAAATATCACTGTCGCTCGACATAGGGCTGTTATTCCCAGAAACATGCCACTAATTGCATAAGATTTGCTTGATCTATTTTTTACTGCTCTCACTAAAAATAATACGGCAAGAGACAGCAGAAAAGTAAATAAGGTTTCTGTTAGAAGTAAACCAGTGTACCCTATCAAAATTGGGTACAAAGCTAAAATTAAGGAAGCGACCCGACCAACCCCTTCGTCAAAGATCTCCTTTCCCAGCCAATAGATGACCAAACAAGTCAAAGCACTGACTATTGTTTGTGCTAATCTTACCGCCAAATAACTGTGCCCAAATATAAAATAAATAAAACTCAAGAAAAATGGATAGACCGGCGCCCTAACTGGTGTCGGCACACCGGGTTCCAGTGAAAAACCATCACCAGAAGCTAAATTCCAGCCAATAGTATCATATTGCAAAGCATCACTATGTATTTTTGACTGAGGGAAAAACAGGACGTACGTTAACCTTAAGTTAATGCAATTATGAAAATGAAAATTAAATATTTCCTTTCCTTATTCATCTTAAAAAAGTTTACGGTAGAGATTCAAGTATTGAGGAACTATTTTATGAAACAAACACTCTTCTTTGATGATCTCTAATTATTCCATGAACTTCATATCCTTTTGATGACAAAAATTCTGCCAAATATGAACCACCCTGTCCTGCAATCCCGGTAATAAGTGCTTTTTTCATACTACAATATCTCCATCAATAAAAACTCTATGCCATAATTCTAACATAAAAAGAGCCCATAGGCGATAGCCGTGGTCTCGTCTTCCCAAGATATGCTCCTGAAATAATGCCTTCACTTCGTTCATATCAAAATAACCCCTATTTGCTTTTGGAGAAAGGACAATCTCCCTGAAATGATCCTTCCATTGATGACGAAACCATTCTCCGACAGGAATGCCAAATCCCTGTTTAGAACGATGCAGGATTTCAGGAGGAAGTAAATCCTCAAATGTTCTTTTTAGGATATACTTTTGAGAAAAAATCTTCATTTTCCAGGAAGATAGAAGGCTGGAAGTAAATTCAAGTATGCGATAGTCCAGAAATGGCGAGCGTGCCTCAAGGGAATTCGCCATTGTAGCCACATCCATCTTTACAAGTAAATCCTCCGGAAGATAAGCATTGATATCAGTATAAAGAGCTCTGTCAATAACCCCGGTTGCTGGCGCCCGCTCAAATAAATTGCCGAGATATTCATAAGTATCAATATCTGAAAATCTATTTCTCATCCCATCAGAATAGATCCGCTTTTTTGAGAAATTATTAAAGAAACAATGCCAGATAATGTTTCTACGAGAAGGAGATTCATTTAATGCAGACAAAAGCCGTTTTGCATAACGAACGGGGTTCCGTTGAGATGATTCAATATCAGGAATTAAATTCAAAAATTTTGAAAATAATTTATGAGGAATTATTTGAAAGGGTAAAGCCATAAGAGTAAAATTTCTTAAGGCAGAATATCTCAGATAACCGGCAAAATTCTCATCCCCCCCATCTCCATTTAAGGCAACTTTTACATATTGACGTGTCATCTTAGCAACATAAAAACTTGGTAAGGCTGAGCTATCAGCATAAGGTTGGTCATAATGCCAGACAATCTTAGGTAAAATATCAATATAATCTGGTTTAACGATAAATTCATGATGGTCACATCCAAATTTCTTAGCAAGTATTCTAGCATATTTTAATTCTGAAAATTCTTGTTCTTCAAAGCCAATAGAAAATGTTTTTACCGGTTGAGATGATAATTGACTCATCAATCCCACAATTATGGAAGAATCATGCCCGCCAGAAAGAAATGCACCTAAAGGAACGTCAGCAATCATCCTAATCCTAACAGCATCTCTCAACAGTGACCTGATTTTCTCCTTGGCTTCATGAAAAGTCAAATCTGTCTTATGCCTGAAATTTAGCGACCAGTACTTGCAGCTTTTTATCCTGCCCTGTGAATCAATAACCATAAATGTAGCGGGTGGAAGGCGGAAGACATTTTTAAATATCGTCATAGGCGAAGGAATGTATTGATATGTTAAATAATAATGAATTGCCTTCAGATTAACTTCCTTCTTAAATTCCGGTATTACCAGAAATGACTTTATCTCCGAAGCAAAATAGAACTTATCACCTATTCTCATATAATATAGAGGCTTCTTCCCAACCCGGTCCCTTGCGATGAAGAGACAGTGTTTATTCTCATCCCACAGGGCAAAGGCAAACATTCCATTCATATATTTGAGGCAGTCAGTCCCATAATCCTCGTACAGATGTACAAGTACCTCTGTATCGCTCTTTGTGTAAAAATTATGACCCTTTTTTTTAAGATTATTCCGAAGCTCCTGGAAATTGTAAATCTCACCGTTTAATATAACCCATATTGACTTATCCTCATTATGAATTGGCTGCTGTCCTGTTTCCAAGTCAATAATACTCAGCCGCCTCATCCCCATCCCCACGTTATATTTTGCGTTGATATAGTACCCTTCATCATCCGGTCCCCGATGAATTAATTGATCGTTCATCTTTTTCAATAATTCTTCAGATATCGGCTTACCATCAAAATTTAATATTCCACAAATTCCACACATTATTTCAACACATCCTCATAACTCTTAACCATCCGAGCCAATGTAAATTCTTCCTTCACTTTTCTATAGGCATTTTCTGTAAGAACTTTACACAAATTTTCATCCTTAAGCAATTTAATCATAGCCCCAGCCAATACCTTTTTATCATCAGATGGAACTAAAAGGCCTGTCTTTCCATTTTCAATAATTTCGTTCACACCACCCGGACAATCCACCGAGACAACAGGAACTCCACAAGCCATTGCTTCTAAAACAACATTAGGAAACCCTTCATATAAAGAAGTCAAGACAAAAGCTCTTGCTTTCTTAAAATAAGGATACGGGTTGTTAATATAACCAGGCAGAATTAAATCTACTCCCAAAGATTCTGCTTTCTCTTTAAGATGTTTCCTTAAAGGACCCTCACCCAAAATAACCAGAGATAAGCTTTTAAGTTCTGCCATTACTTCAATCAAGAAATCATAATTTTTCCATTTGTGTAATCCCCCACAAGCAAGCAAATAACTTTGGAGATTGATTTCATATTCATTTTTTAGCTTTTTTATCTTTTCTAAATCTATCCCATTATAAATTACTTCAATTTTACTTTCTGGAATATCAAAATATTTACATAAATTCTCCCTGACATCATATGAGACCGTAGTTATTTTTTCTGCTTTAGGATAAAGTAGTGAAATCATTTTTTTTCTTAACTTTGGAAGAGAATATCCTTTTATATCTATCTTTGAGAACGTTCTTTCACTTATCAGAAAGTCTGTCTTCGTAAGAATCCCTGCTAAAATGGAAATCAAGTTCGTTCCCCAGAGAAAAGACAATATCCTATCAGGTTTAATTTTTTTAATTAAACTTATCAGTTTGTAGGTCAAAAAAATCGAGGCTGGTCTTAATTTTGTACCCAAATCAAAAATAGGAACATCCTCAGGCACCAGCTCGTTCTCCGTTCCTGTCAAGTGAAAAACAGCAAGATTCAGCTCAAATTTTTTCCTATCAATATATCTCAAAATATATTGCATTTGTTTCTCTGCCCCACCACCGTAGATGGAGTAGATTACAAAAAGAATTTTTTTGTTACTCATTACAAATTTCCGAAGCTTGTTATGTTACCAGAGCCGTTAGCTTAAGAGTCCCTTGTATAAATTTATATAAGCTGGAACTATAGAATTTATTGAATACCGTTCTAAGATTTTCTTTCTCGCCTGATTACCTATATTTTTAGAAGATTCTTTATCCTTTAATAACCTCAATATAGCAGATGCGAGTTCTTCACTACTTGCTGGTTCTACTAAAATTCCATCTTTACCATCATCAGTTAAGTCAACATTACCTCCAATCTTTGTTGCTATACAAGGAAGCCCACAAGCCATTGCCTCCAAAAGCGCACCGGACAGCCCTTCTGAAAGCGAGGGTAAAACAAATATGTCACTCGCCTGAAGATATTCAGAAATATTCTCTTTCTTTCCTAAAAATTCTATCTTATCCGATAAATTTAAAGCCCTTGCCTGATCTTTTAAACTTTTCATCAGAGGCCCATCCCCGATAATTAACAAAGCTACTTCAGGATATGCGATAATGATTTCAGACCACGCCTCAATCAAATAGGAAATCCCCTTTTCTATATAAAGACGACCGACAAAAGAAATAATTTTTTTATCTATTGGCAAAAAAAGCTCATTTCGTAGTTCGTTTCGTTTTCCATTTGAAATAGGGTAAAATTTCTCAGTGTTCACAAAATTCGGAATATCAAGGATTTGTTCCTCTTTGACACCGATTTCTCTCAATTCATTTCTCATTTCTCTGCTAATAGCAATAAATCTATCAACACCTCTACTTATTCCCAATATAATCTTTGACCCCTTTATTTCTTTAATTCTTACAATATCTCCGATTCCAAATTTACTAATGCCAGCAATTTTAACAACAACTTTTTTCTTTAATAACTTCTTAACTAATATTGCTGATACGGTATGAAGATAAAGAATATGACAGTGAATTACATCATATTCTTTTCTTTTTCTCAATAGAAATATAAAAGTTGTTAATAAATAACTCAATCCAAAAATAAGTCCCCACTGAGGAGCAATTATATCTCTATATACTATCACTCCATTCAAGTTCTCTCTTCTTCTTAGGCCCTTTATCCTCTGAGTAAGAACAAACACTTTTGCTCCCTCTTTTAACAACTCCCTTGCTAATGCTTCTGCTTGTTGTTCTGTCCCACCAATAACAGGATAAAATTGAGAACATATCATGCAGATTCTAAAATTCATTTTCGTTTCCTACCCTTAACTGCTACTGGAAAATCTGACGCTTCGATATCTTTTAGCCCGGCTTCCTTAAACCAGTTAATAACCTCATCCCGAGTATGCTTGCGCTGATATTTTGGCGAATACCAATCAAACGTATCAAGTACACGCCACTCGATAACAGGATGATTGCTCGTAGGAAAAACAAGGTCGAGAAAAGCTCCAACTTTTGAAATTTTTTTACAGTAGTAAAAGGGAATCGCCAAATGAGACAAATACCACAATAATTTCTTTGGCAGATGAGTAGTAAAAATTCTATAAAAATCAGTAAACCTATTTCTGATTCGTGTATAACCTGTTTCGTCAGAATAAACCCAGATAGCAATTTCTCCTCCGCTTTTCAAAATACATGGAAGCTTCATAAATGCTCTCTTAGTGTCAGGAGTATGGTGTAAAACGCCTATGCTGTAAATATAATCAAACGTATTATTTTTGAGCGGAAGGTTAAAAACATCAGCCTGTATAAAATGAACATTATCAAACTTTTTTAGATTTTCATGTGCAGAATCTACAGCAAAGGATAAATCTATTCCTATTACTTCCTTTGCATAGGGCTGAACTACTTCCATGAATCGTCCCATTCCACAACCCACATCCAGAACAATCTTATTTCTCAAGTTTTCAACTTTAGTACCGATCTTTTGTATAAATGTAACCTTGGATTCTGTCTTTCCTGTTGCGCTGTCTAACTGCGTTTTTTTATGAATTTTCCACTCAAAACTGAAACTTTCCACATATTTATCCGTTGAAACAAACCGAGGGATAAAATTTATGATTTGATATTCCCTTTGACAAACGGGACAATGCAAAATGCCGCTTTCAATTTCACTCTTTGCACTTTTGGATTTACGTATACCTAAATCCGCTTTACATTTAGGGCAGCAAAGGAGTTTTAATAATCTATTTTTCACTTTTCCCTCTTACATTTTTTTACTTTTAGGTATCCTCCTAAGATACCTCTTGTTAATAGCATCAAGCAAACGCTTTTCAAAAAATAAATTAAACCAGCGATATTTCCATCGGATTCGATATATATTTTTTAGAATACCATAAAATATCCTATGAAATATAGTCTTTTGTGGAGCAGGTTCAAAAAAATACGGCAAAACATACAAGTCAATATAATTAACAGCTTTTTGATACTTCATTGGCCTCCAAGGGCAAGGATACAGACTATAATGATCTACATAACCCCAATTGACCAAATTTTTAGGAGGGATAAATCCTTCTTTAATTGCTTGGTTATATAACTCCGTTCCTGGATAAGGAGTATAATTTACAACGGACATCGTAGAGATTAAAGAGCGATATTTCTTTAGGATCATATCTACTAATTTCCAAGTTGCTAAAAATTCTTTTTTTATATCTATGCTAGGTATTCCTACCATAATACTTAAGTAACTTTTAAAATCATAATTTCTCATACGCTCAAAGAGAGCGATTATATCCTCAACCGCGAAATTCTTCCCAATTGCTTTTAAGGCTTGGTTACTTCCAGATTCAATTCCAATTGAAAACTCGTGTATTCCTGCTGTTTCCATCAGTTTCCATTCCTCATCACTATAAGACATCAAAGTATCTACTCTAGTATCAACAGTTGTAAAATTTACCTTTATTTTTTTCTCAATAATTTTTTTGCAGATTTCCAAAATTCTCTTCTTATTGATAAGAACTTCAGGGTCAACAAGGCGAATGGAATCGATTTGGTAAGAATTTACCAAATACTCTACATCTTTAACCACTCTTTCTGGAGTTAGACCAGTCCATTTCCTACCCGAAAATATCGGTTCTGCACAAAACTTGCAATTATACGGACACCCCTGAGAAGTATAATAATCAAGAGAAGGTCCCCATAAGAAATGGTAGCGGATACATCGGTTTGCATCCACTAAATTATATGGTAATGACGGAAATTGGTTAATATCTTGTAATGTCCTGTTTGGGTTTTCTACAATTTTTCCATTTTTTGTCTTGTAAAATATACCTGATACTCCTTCTAAAGATTTATCTTCCTCTATGTGAAAAAGAAGCTCCTTAAAAGCAATTTCTCCTTGTCCCTTAACCACGATATCGACATAAGGATTACTTAAAGTTTCTTTTGGTGCCGAACTTGGCCAATATCCTCCCCAAATAATGGGGAGGGAAGGATTATTTTTCTTTACAGCCTGAGATACTTTCAGAGCGTCAATAATCTGGTATCCAGCTATGGTGGATACTCCAAAGCAAAGAGCTTCTTGAGTGTATTTAACAGCTTTCTCTAAATAGCTCTCATCAGTTGTGGCGTTAATAATAACTAAGTTATATTTGTCTTGATTGACCATCCTCGCCAATGCCAATAGGCTAATTGGAAGGCAATTTCGAGATTTAGGTGTAAATTTAGGATAAAATAAAATGACGTTTTTCTTCTTAATCACAATTTTTCCCCTCTTTTCACATTCTGACAAAAATCTTTATTAAAATTTGTAAATATTTACCCCTTCCAGAATTTAACATAAATTAATTCTTTGATCTTACTTACCTCAGATAACTTCAAACTGGAAGATACCTTAATATATATAGCCAACCATATAAAAACTACGATTAGTAAAAAAAACATCTGCCCTAGGATTGAACCCAAATTAATAAACTTTTGAAAAATGTTAAATATCCAGAAAATTCCTAACCCCATAATAATAGAACTTAAACCTATCTTAACTAACCCTTTTAAGATGTATTTTTCATCCAAATAAATCATTTTCTTTTTTAAAAAGGCAAAAAGGAGAAACATCGTTATTAAATATATTCCCGAGGTAGAAAGAGCAATTCCGGCAGCGGGAGGGTTGATAGCTTTTATAAAAACGAAATTTAAGATTATGTTCATTATTACTCCGACGATAGTTATCTTTAAAAGGGTTATCATATCCTGTAAAGCAAGAAATACTCTTCCCAGAATCATTCCTACTGTATAAAAGAAAAATTGAAAAGAATAGCATATGAGAATTACTGAGGTTAAATATGTTGCATGAGAATCAAACATTCCCCTCTCGAATAAGAGCTTTATTACCGGTTTAGCAAGAATAACTAAGATCACAGTTAAGGGTATAAAGATAAAGCCAGACATCCTTATGCTTTTGGTAACAGAATCCTTCAGTTCTTCAATTTTGTTTTCAGCAACCTGAGATGAAAAGAACGGGAAAACTACAATAGCAATAGATGAAGAAAAAATCACCAAAGGAACCTGAACAAGTTTTCCTGCATAGCCGAGAGCAGCGATACTCCCGGGAGCAAGATAAGAGGCCATAATTCTGTCAACAACGATATTCAATTGAGAGGCAATAATAGCTATGAAAAAAATAAAACCTAAGGATATCATTTCTTTTATTGCCGGGTGTTTCCGGTTAAAATCAAAGTAATGATGATACCCTTTTCCCCTTGTAATAGGAATTAAGAAAAGGAATTGCAGAATTAAACCTACAAGTAATCCATAAATAAGGGTAAAAATGTTCAGCTGTTTTACAAAGAATAAAATAAACAAAATTGTGCTAATTGTAATAAACATCTGAGAAAAAGCCGGCCAAGCAAAATGCTCAAAAGCATTAAGAATGCCAGCCATAATCCCTATCAGCCCACTTAAAATAAGGGTAAAGCAGACTATACGCAACATCTTTATTGCTAAATTAATAGTCTCTGGTTTTAAACCATGGAAACCAAATCTGATAATCCAGGGAGCAAAAATATAAAGAAATAAAGACGCAAAGATAAAAAAAATAAAAAGATAATTTGTGATTACTGAAGAAATATGATTTGCTTCACTTTTGTCTTTAAGTTTATACCTAATAAATATAGGAATAAAAACAGCTCCAAATGTTGATAATAGAACACTATTTATTAAATTTGGAACAGTAATTGCTGCATAAAAAGCATCCATAACCTTTGTAATTCCAAAATAATTTGCAACAAGGATTTCCTTTCCTAAACTTAGTATATGCCCGCAAGTACTTGCAACTATCAAAATTAATGCTGCTTTTGCTATCTTTAAATTTGTGCTGACAATTTTAAGTCCCAAAATAAACCTCCTGAATATAGAAGGAAATAATTCGGGAAATAAAAAAATTGTCTGATATCTTCATTCGCGCGGTCTCTCCTACCTTCTTTAAATTTGATAAACATATCGGTATTTTATCCCAGATTTTTTCGTATACATTTTCCAATTGTTCTGGTTTTGTGAAATAATTGGTATCGTGGTCTACCAACGCAAATCTCATTTAATCATTTCCTCATATAATTGTACATGCTTCTGGGCTACCATACCTATGGAGTAATTTTCTTCAATTGTCCGCCTTGCCTCTCGGCCCAATTTATGACCAACTTCAGGCTGGCTTAGTAATGTTATTATTCCTTCTGCAAATTGGTGCACTTTGCCCGGTTCAACTAAGAATCCATTCTTTTTATTCTCAATTACTTCTTCTGTGCCACCTATCTTGGTGGCTACAATCGGCAGTTCTGAAGCCATTGCTTCCAGCAGTGCATTAGATAATCCTTCCGCAGTTGAAGGAAAGACAAAGCCATTACCAGTTTGAAGGTATTCATTGACATTATCAACTTGACCAGTAAATTTTATAGATTCAATAATTTTTAACTCCTTGGCTAAACTAATCAAGCTACCTTTCTGAGAACCATTGCCTATAATAAGCAGGTAACCTTCTTTTTCAGATTTTATGACTATTTGCCAGGCCATGAATAATACTGCCAGTCCTTTAACCGACTCGAGCCTCCCCGAGTAGATGAGAATTGGGAGTGATGGAAAATTGAAGCGTCTCTTCAAGTCCTGTTTTTGTAGGTCGTCGACTGGATGAAAAAGGGCTGTATCTACACCATTGGGAATCTTTACTACCTTCCTTTTAGCAAATCCATAGTCTATTGATTCCCTCTTCACTTCCTCACTGGGACAAACGAAAACGTCACCATATTTCATTAGAATTTTGAGTTTGGCCCTTCCAAGACAAGTTCTATCGGAAGTTTGGATATCTCCTACTTTCCCGGAGCGCCCAAATTTCACGATAACCTTCTTTCTCAGCAGTTTGCCTGCAATTGCTGCTGTAATTGCCGGGGAAGACGCTAAATGGGCATGGATAATCTGGTATTTCCTTCGATTTTTCATCAGGAAAAGAAATGATGAAAACATAAATGACAAGGAAGCAACAGTTCCCAAACCCAAAGTGAACAATCTATAAACTGGAACCCCATCTACCTTTTCAAATCTCTTCAGTCCTTTTAACCTTTCGGTAATAACAAAAGGATTTACATTTCGAGCGATTAATGCCCTGGCCAGCCTCAAAGTTTGTATTTCGGTTCCCCCAACGACTGGAGGAAAATATGCACTAATCATGCAGACTCCTATTTTCATACATCACCTGGACTCAAGATTGTCGCTCAACGGTCTCTTTAGCGAAGAAAGAACCATCTGGAATGTTCCCTTCCTTTCGGAAGGACTCCGGAAGTGGTTGTATCTTTTTCAAAGTTCTTTTCATAGGAAAATTTTCTTGGGGATGATTTTCAAAAAGGTATTGATCAGAGTTTGCATTTTCTTCACTTTTCTGAATTTCTCTTTGTAGAACTGAGCCTTCTTTTTCTCCTCTACAGAAAGGCTGTTTTCTATCTTAGATAAGGCTTTCTCAAATTTATCTATTCCTCCTGACATTTCATTTACTCTTTCCTGTATGCCGCTTTTAAACCTGTTAATTACTATTTTCAAGGTATCAGGGTTTGCCTCATAAAAATCCTTTCGGGAACCCTTCACCCATACCTTTCTCACCCCACCCCATTTTTCCAATTCCCGAATATTTGTACTTGCGCTCCCCTTGCTTATTTTTAATCTTTCCACCATGTAATCGAGACAGAGTGGCTCATCACTTAGGAAAAGCAATGCGTATAGCTGGCCCACAGTGCGGCTAAGTCCCAGGCGCACACCCAGCTGACCAGCAATTTCTGTGAATTCGTCTCTTATTTTATCAAGTTCAGGGTTTTCCATAATTTTATGGCTTTCTGATAGTTGGTTTAGAACGTTTAGAATGTTCTAAACAAAGTATATCATAACTTTCCCCTTTTGTCAAGCCCTATTTTTAAGGCTTTAGGCAATGTCGGGCTCAGGGACGAGCCCGACTACCGAATAATCAAGAGATACGCTCCGATGAATCGGAGCTACTCCTAGACTTATTCTGAGGGGAGTTCGACTCCTCCTGAGATGGCTTCCTCAATTAGTTTGAGGTTCATCTTATAGGCTTCACTTTGAGGAGCCAGTCTTATTGCCTTTTTAATCTCATCTGTTGCTAAGTCGTACCTCTTCTGGATAAAGTAGACATCGGCAAGTCCGCTATGGGCAGCTACAGAATAGCGATTCAATTTCAGGGCTTTTCTGTACTCAGCAATGGCTTGAATTAGATTCCCTTCCTCCATCCAGCACCTTCCCAAACCCACATAAACACGAGAGTAATCAAATTCAAATAATCTATTTTCATAATCTCTCCCTGAGAAGACCAATTGGGGAAGTAGTCCTTTCAACTTTAAGACCTTGTAGAATTCTTCCTTGGCTCTGGCAATCTCCTTTAAACCCAATTGGCTCTCTCCCAACCGCAAGTGGGCTAATAGATAGTATGGCTCTATATCAACTGCTTTTTGATATTCTATCTTTGCTTTCTTAAATTCCCAGCGGTCTAGATAGTAAGAACCCAGGGCAAAGCGGAAAAACGGATTGTAAGGGTTATGCTTTACTGCTAATTTAAACTCCTTTAAAGCGCTTACTGTGTCTTTAAGCCGATAGTACATATGGCCTAACCGGTCATGGTAATCTGCTTCTTGAGGATGTAACTTTATAATCTTCCCATAAATTGAAATCGTTCTATCCTGTTTTTTTTCTTTCCTGTAATAATCGGCCAATTCCTTATGGTATTCAGCATTCAAAGGAACAAGTTTCACGGCCTTCCTATATTCACCCTTATATGCATAGTGGTTTCCAAGATAGTTTACTGAAACGAGGAGAAACAAAATTGAGAGAATAGAAATAGATGTCACTCTTAGCCACCCGGGAGCTTGCAGGTCAGAAAGCGAGCTGAATTGCTCGTCAGACGAAATCCGGGATAGAAATAGTTTATGATTATCAACCATAATCTTTGTTATAAAAAAGAGTAAAATACAGGTTATTGCCGGAAGGTGGAGATTGAAATAAAATAGGCCCTGGGTTAATACTGCTAAAGCGCCTGCCGAGGCAGAAACCACCTCAGCTTGAGAATTAAGAGAGAGATTACTCTTTAATAATTTCTTTACTCCCTTCACCATTATGTAAAAAATGGAACTTACGAGAAATACTACAATCATTCCCAGTTCAGCACCTATTTGTAAATACTCATTGTAGGCAAATTTTGTATAAGTGCCATAGCCAGAAGCAATCCGAAAATTACCAAAGTTTCCCGGGCCTACTCCCAGGAATGGATGTGCTGAGATTACTTCCAGACATCGACTCCAAATTCCCAATCTCTGGAGGAAGAACTCCTTCAGAGTTTCCCCTCCCAACAATTGAAAAACTTTCATCGTATAAGGAAAGATTAGAAATATTCCTATGAGAGTAAGGATTATATATGCTGCCCTCTTCCTGTATAGAAAAATCGTTATAAATATGATTGCCGCTAAAAGAGCAAGTACTCCACTTAACGAGCGAGTCAAGACTAAGCATATAGACATTATAAGTGTAGCTATAAGATAAATGATGAAGGGAACTCTATGTTGGCTAATTATATTCTTAATGTTTATATTAATGTTATTTGGACCACTCCTCTTTCTAAAAGTCAGTAGTTCAGTTATTCCCAGGGTTATTCCCGCTGCCAAGTAACCGGCTAAAAAGTCAGGAGTGGGAAGAGTTGCTTTAATTTCTAAATGAAAGAAAGACTGGAATAGACCAATGACTGCAAGAATTGAAGCGGAAACGAAAATTATTTTAAATAGATAATTTCCTCTCAATATGCCTTTATCCGTTAAATGTTCTACTAAGAGAAAATAGAAGAGAACAAAAGTGACTATTTTTATAAAAGAGAGAAGGGAATTGTGTAGATATGTGGAATTAACTACTGAAAAGAAGGAAAAGAATAGAATAAGACCGATTGGAAAATGGAGTGAAGGAGAGATGTAGAATTTCTTCCAAAGAGAGTTAAAATTTTTCCTTTTTGCTAAGTAGAGAATTGATAAAATAAGAATTATTGCCTGGATTAATGAACGGGGAAATATCTTTTCTCCACCACTAAACCAAGGGATATATAAAAAGATAAATATTAAACCTAAATTAATTATTCTCAACATCTATCCTGGTTTGCATTCTTCCCGCCAATTCGCTTATTCTTTGCCGGTAATTGTCATTTTGCCTGTCGCAGGCTATGGCAGATTCCATGTAAAAAATAGCCTTCTTGTAATTTTTCTTTATCTCGTACACATAGGAGAGATTAGCGTAAAATGGTCCATAATAAGGCATCCGCTCAACCGCTTCTCTCAACTCAATTATTGCTTCATCCAAATAGCTCGAATATCCTTCTCTCCAGTATCTGGCTAAATATACCCCTGCAAGTCCGTGATGGTACCAGGAATTCAAGGAGTCCAATTCGACAGCTCGCCCATATTCAAATTTTGCCTTCTCTAAATTCTCCTTTTCCACTTTCACTAAGTTCTCTAAATTTCTAATCTCAAAAAGATGCTTACCCAACTGGTAATGGCGATTTGCCAGAGATAGTCTGGTAATCCCTACCCCCACTCCAAGAATGGAAAAAGTAATTACTCCTGTAAGTAGTAGTTTATTAGTCTTCCCCAATCGGCGTCTAGGGACTGCCGAGTTTCCTCCCTTTCGGGAGGACTCCAAAGAATTCTGACCAGTAATTAATAGCCCCAAGAAAACCCAGAAAAGTATTGCATTCGCCGGAATACAAAGATTATAATCGATAAGATTATTAAACAATATGGCAACAATACTTCCCAATACCCCGATTTCGAAAGAAGAAAGCTTCGACCTCTTAGATAAAAATTTAATATGCTTCCCAACCATAAACAGGAACCAGAGGAAAACACCCAATCCTACAACTCCCATCTCTGCTGTAAGTTGCAAGAAATAGTTATAAGCATATAATGGATTTAAGCCTGTCAGCTTATACCTGGCATAGGCGGTTTCGAACCCACCAAGGCCAACCCCTATTAGAGGACGTTGGTAAATCATCCTCAATGCTCCCCACCAGCAAAGGAGGCGATTATAAACCTGTAATTGTCTGAGTGTAAAAAGTAGTAGAACTACGATAACTACAGCTAAAGCGATAAATATATATCGAAATTTAATAAAAATTTGCTTCCCATGCTTGAAATAGAGAATTACACAAATTCCCAAAATTACTCCTATAATCCCTCCCGGGGATTTCGTCAGGAATAAGCAAGCAACCATTAATAACCAACCAACTAAATAAAAAGAGTGGGATTTGATGAATTCTCTGTTAATCGAATTTGACAAGGAGAGAATCAGTCCTGTCGTAAATGGAATTACCATTGTTAAATATCCAGCCAAAATATTGGGATTAACCATTGTCCCGGCCGCTACATTCCCTCTAATGAATTGGTATATTCCGGTTATCGAGAGAAAGATGCCTACTAATAATACTAAACGAATTAAATTCTGTCTCTCTTTCTTTTTTATTATAGTAGTTACTAAATAAAACAGAAAAAGGTAATTGAGCAAATTGAAGATTTCGTTTCTGCTATTGAATCTGTTAGTGGAAAAGAGAAAGGAGATGTAAGCCATGCTCAAAAAGAGGACCAGAGGAAAAGAAAGCCTCTTAAGCTGAACGCGGAAGGAAGTCTGTGATTCTGAAGTAGCTGGAGGAAACCATATTAGGAGGATACTATAAAGGAGGAGAGCAAAAAGAGAGAAGAGATAGACAAGAGTCAGCGCCCAAATATCCATGCTTGCACGAGCGAGAGGGGAAAATATAAGAATCAGGCATAAAATTACATAGATAACTTTTTTGGTATATATTTGTAACTCTCTATCCTCCCTCTCCTTGAAAAAAGTAGCCTATCCCCTTTTTTAGTGGCGCATGACATGGGGGGTTAAGAAAATCAGAAGTTCCAATGTCCGCTTGTGTGTCTCTTTCTTCTTAAACAAGTAACCTAAAATGGGAATATCGCCTAAAATTGGTACCTGGTACATCGTTCCCTTTTCCGTCTCACTAATCAGTCCACCAATCACCACTGTCTGTCCTTCGGTTATGGTAACTTTTGTCGTCGCCTCCCGGTCTGTGGTTTGTGGTCCCGCTACAGTAAAACCCACAAAGTCTTTCACTGCTACGTTAACATCCAGACTTATCTGATTACCCGTAGGGCTAACTGTAGGAGTAACATCAAGAGTAGTTCCGATTTCCAGGTGCTTCGTGGTCTCGGTGACTCCTGCCGCGGTCACTATAGTTTCCTTATAAGGTATCGAATCGCCCACATGGATGTGTGCTGAACGGTTGTTCTCTACCACCAGGGTGGGCTTAGACAATGTCCTTGTATCGGTCTTTTTTACCAGAGCCTTTAAAGTGAGAGCAAGATCTGCTCCGCTCATTATTGTAGCTATATTTAAGGTTGCTGGCGTTCCATAACTAAAAGGAGAAGCCATATCTTCTACATTTCCGGTCACCGTTGTATCACCGAATGCACCACCGCCGGTAAAGGTTTTAGTCATGGTCCAATCTATTCCCAGATCTACACCTTTACTGATATCTACTTCCATAATCCTTGCCACAATTCTGATCTGAGGCATCTTGATGTCCAATTCCTCAATGAGCTGGGAAAGCTTCTCTATACCCTCCGCAGTGGAAGTTATAATTAAGGCGTTAGTAACATCAGATATACCAACAGTGGTATACTTCTTTTCTTCTTCTGTTAATGACGTATCAATGGTATCTTTGACCTCTGAAGCATTTCTATTCTGCAGCGAAAATGTCTTTCTATAAGTGGGCATTTTGCTCTTGTTTACAACCTTGATAACATTTTCAGAATGTTGAATTCCTATCAGTCCTTTTTGATCCAGAACAGTTCTTAGTGCTTCATCGAAAGGTATGCTGTGTAAGTGAATGGTGACCTCCCCTTCAACGTCTTCAGCCAGGACAAAATTCATCTTCGTCTTCAAGGCAAAGAAGCGAATTACTTGTGATATGTCAGCATCAACAAAATCTAAACTTACTGGCTCCTGGCTGATTGGACCCATTACTTCTCCTATCGCTACTAGTCTTTTCTTCTTCTCCTCTATTGGCAGTTTAGCCAACTTTCTCTCCCTCTTCTCTTTTCTTAACTTCTCTACCAGTCTTCTATGCTTTTCATCTTGAATGTTTGGTGCAATTCCTTTTTTCCTTATTATTTTTTTCTTTGTTATCTTTGGCCTTTTCTCCCTTTCTACTTTTACTATTTTGGGCACCTCTTTTTCTACCTTTTCTATGGTTCCTTTACCAAAAATAGTCAGGATAATCTGTTTCTCAGTGGCAGTAGACTCATAATCAACTGGTCTTTCTAAGTCGAGAACTACGCGAGCTATTTTAATAGGTTCATTCTGATACTGACCGGAACGGATTCTCTTAAGTAAGAAATTGCCTACTTCCAACTCTTTCTGTTTCCAGTTGTGAACTGTATTAGTCATCTCTATTACCAGCCTTGGTGGATTAGTAATCTTGAAACAGTGGTATTTTATGGGTCCCGTAATAGTAATGATAATGTTCGATTTAGTTTCGCTGATCTTCTGAACTTTCACATTGGTCAATTCCTGCCACTCAGGCACAGCAGGATTTTCTTCTTGGGCAACTGGTCCAACATTTACAAAACAGACCAATCCTAACACTAAGATAAATACTATCTTGGGAAAAAGTAGTTTTCTCATTCGATATTCTCCTCTTTTAATTCTCATTTTTCAGTTTTCAATCTAAGCTCTCGAATGACATTATTACGGGTAATTAGAATTACCTTATCTTTTCTCACTATGGCCACCACACCATCTACAACCCTATTGTAATTATCTATTAGCTTTCCACCTTTAACTACATATCCTCTTCCTCCACCAGCATCAATCAGGGCATAGTTATCCTTGGCTGAAGGAGAAATCATAATTCCTGTTAATTTCAATCTACTCAGGTCAATTTCTACACCTTTACCAACCCTTTCAATTCCTCCTCCCATGTCCTCAGGAGGAGCAAATGGGTCCTTATACTTCTTACCGCCATATGTATACCTGACTCGTTTTTTCTCTTCTATTTTTTTAGGCAGGACAATCTCTTTCTCTTTTATGGGTCTTCTGGAAACTGGCCTGGCCTTTTTTTTAGGACAACCATTGAGTCCCAGGAGAATCAGGATAAAAATAATTATAACAATTTTACTATTCATTTACTTTTTACTTTTTCGTCCTCTTCTTTTTCTTTAAAAGTATAAGTATACAGTTGAAAATCTGTGGAAATGCCTTTCAGTTTCTCTTCATCTTCCAGTATTGGTGTTACACTTAAATTTTTAATATGAAAAATTCTCTCATATTGACCTATTTCAGCCAGAAAGCGCGCTAAATTATGGTAGTTAGTCTCCAGAGTTATTAGAAAAGGATGAGATATGTAATATTCCTGCTGTTTTTCTGCTCGCGGCCGGAAATCAGAAATATCAATCTTAAACTTCCGTCCAGCACTGGTTATATCTCGCAGCAGGCGAGGAATTTCCTTCTCTCTGGGTAACTTTTTCTCTGCTTCTGCCACCTTAACTCTGAGCAGTTCATAATCAGTTTTTAGCTGTTCCAGACGACCTGTTCTTGCTCTGGCGAGTGTAAGTTTTGATTGCTTTGTAGCCAACTCATTCTTGACCTTTTTCAACTTAAGCCCCAGCGGACCATAGAGATATTTATAGAACATAAAAAAAACTAAGACTCCCAGAACACCCAACAATACCTTCTGTTGTTTTGTCATCTTATTGTCTCACTTATTAGAAAATGGGGTCACCTGTATTCGCAAGTTACGCCGAAATTTTTTATTGCTACTTCTTCTTTCCCTTTTCTGGTAGTTATATTGCTCAGTTCAACTTTAGAAAAATTCTTATCCTCACTTAATTTAGTAATAAAATTGGCAATTGCATAATTATCTATAGCTGAAGCCTCAATGGTAATAGTTAAGAAATCAGACTCGCTTTTGGTCAGTAAGGAGGCCAACCATACTCGGGAAGGAACTATCCTTGCTAAATCCTCCAATAGTTGGGGATAGACCACGCGATTTCCCAGCAAGCTCTGAATAACATCTAATTTCTTACCCAGAGCCTCTTTGGACTTTTCTATTTCATCAACTTTTTTAACTATCGTTTCTAAAAGGCTAAGTTCCTTCTCCACTCTTTTTGCTTTTTTCTTCAGGCGAGTATATTGTCCAACCTTTAAGGAGTATAATCCTAAAAATCCTCCTACCACCAGGAGAACTATGATAGAAAGTAGAAGCTTTTTCTCCCGCAGAGCAACTTTCTTCTCTACCTCTTTAGGTAATAAGTTAATCTTAATCATCTTTTAATATCTTCTAAATGTAGTGTAGCCCTTTATGGGCGCCCCGATTTATCGGGGCGGGGATAAACCCCTACACTACCTACATTGAGACAGAGCTATCGCTCTGTCACTTTCTATCTGGTGTCCCCTTCGCGCCTGGTAGCCAGCCCTACAGCCACAACAAATAAAGGAGCCAGCTCCTGCCAATCTGTAGCAGGGATTCTTGTTGTATCGATTCCCCGGAAAGGATTATTTATATCTACCGGCAACCCGAGTTCATCATTCAAAAATCTATCCAGGTTATTTAACTTCGAACTACCACCACTCAGCATAATCCTGTCTACGCTCTTTTCTCCCCCGGTCTGCGCTTGGTAATAATCAATTGACCTGCGAACCTCTCCCACAAGTTCACGGATAAGGGGCATCAGGATAGTGGAAACCTGGACTTTTGTTTCATCTTTGGCAGCTATACTTTCCAATTCTTCTTCTGCGCCTGTTAAAGTCAAGCCATATTTCCTTTTTAGATTCTCTGCTTCTGGATACTCGACTTGCAAATTCTTCTGAATTGCCCTGGTAAAGCTATTGCCCGCAATAAATATATCCCGCACAATTTTTGAAATGCCATTTTCGAGAATATTAATGTTGGATGTTGTCGCTCCCAGATTGAGCAACATCACCGTCTCTGCACGTTCTTTATCTCTGGTAATTTCATAAGCATTTTCTAAAGCAAAGGCATCTACGTCTATTATTAAAAGCTTTAACCCCGCACCCTCGATAATCTCCGATCGTTCTTGCAAAAGTTCCTTTTTCGCTCCCACCAGAACTGTCTCCATCTTTGGTTGTCCTTCTTCCATAACGTCGCCTAATATGTGGGTGCTTATATTGACCTCACGAATGTCAAATGGAATGTAAGGTTCAGCTTCAAATTGGATGGTCTTTTCCAAATCGGAAGGGCTCATTCGGGGAAATTTCACATAACGAACAATTACCGCATTTCCAGAAACCGAAGTGGCAACCTTTTTCGTCCTTATTTTTGTAGTGGAGAGCATATTCTTTAGAGCAGAAGTCATTACTGCCTTTCTCTCTTCAGGAGAAAGCTCTTCGATAGAGCCCGCAGGAATTTCACTAATGGCATACTTAGCCAGACTCCATCTGGCAGGGGTTCCTTTCAATCCCACGAGCTTAATGGAGTGAGTCCCAACATCTATACCTACTAATTCTTTACCACTACTAAATAGTCCCATCTTTTCCCCTATTTTTCTTAATTATACACCAGAAAGACAATAATTGTCAACAACTTTTCTGTAGGGGCTCAATTTATTGAGCCCGCCTAGATGGGTTCGATAAATCGAACCCCTACTCGTTTGACACTCCAAAACGCAGACCAAGGTCTGCTACTCCTTTTCCTATTTCCAGAGCTCTCTCATTTACAGATAGAAATTAAGTCAATATAAATACGATTAAGTCCTGGCTGGAACAGAAAAACCAATACTGTCCCCAAAGAAATATAGGTTCCAAAAGCAACTTCCTGAAATTTTTTATACTTACCAGCAATTATCAACACACCCCCGGTTACTGCACCCAGGAGACTTGCTAAAAATATTACCCAGAGTACATTGGCCACTCCCAGGAAAGCACCTACTCCAAAAATTAACTTTATATCTCCACCTCCCATAGCCTCTCTTTTAAACATTTTTCTCCCTAATAAGGCAATCAAATAGAGTACACCGCCGCCTACAAGGAGTCCCAGAAAAGAAGAGACAATGAGAGACAGCTGTCTGGAGCTACTTATTATTATTCCACTATACTCTTTAAGAAAGGAATTGAAAGGTGAAGAAAACAGGCCGAGAATAATCAATGGATAGGTGAATTTATTGGGGATGGTATAGGTTTGAAAATCTATTGCAGAAACGATAATTAGAGACAATACTAAAAGAAGGAAAATTAATATTGTAAAAGGGGCTCCTCGAAACTTCTGATAGGTAAGAAGGAAAAGAAATGCCGTTATTAGTTCTATCAAAGGATACTGGAGAGATATCTTTTCCCCACAGTAACGGCATTTTCCTCCGAGAAGAGCATAACTTATTAATGGTATATTGTCATACCACTTTATTTGCTTTCCACACTTAGGACAGTGCGAGCCTGGCCGGATTATCGACTCTCCTCGGGGTAGGCGATAAATGCACACATTAGCAAAACTGCCAAATCCCAGACCTAAAATGAAAATGATAAAATAGAAAAATAAAACCTCGGAGCTCCTTCACCCATTACCCCGTTAGAGATTTATCTCTAAACGGGACAAGATTTCTAACGGAGAATTCCCATCTCTTTTAGATGGCTTTCCGCTGCTGATCTCACCTGCTCATCCCTGCTGGTAGCAAGAATATGTTCCCAGATAGCTATTGCTTTTTCAAATTCTCCTTTAACCTTATAGATATTGGCGAGAAAAATCTTAACCACTTCCGGGCAGTCTCTATATTTAATCGCCTCCTCCAGAAGAGGAACAACTTTATCATACTCTTTGGTCTTAGTATAAACAATTGCTGCTATGTAAAGGCGGAACCTCCAGAATTTAGGATTATTTTTGATTCCTTGTTGAAGAAGCTCGATTGCCTCATCGTATCGCTCATGATTAAAGGCCAGACAGCCACCACCAAATAGATATGCATAATGGAAATAGGGGTCAAGCCGAACCACCTCCTGACACATGGGAAGTAAATCCTCATATTCCCCTCTCTCACAATGGTGTAGGTGGTGAACATGTTCCTCTTCTCCTTCCGAAGTCCCATAATACTGCAGGAGTCTTATCCAGGCTAAATCGGAAGAGACTCGGCGAAGACCGAGCAAACTACCCCAGAAATAGATAAAAGAAGAAGGTTTAATCTCTACTATCAATGGCAGAGGAAATTCAAATCTCCTCTCAACCTGGTACTGAGTGAAAATAGATAAGCCCAAAAGAGGCAAAATCAGAATAAGGAGAGAAATAGATTTTCTCATTTTTTTCTCTTCAGGTCGGTCACCCTTTAGGGTGACGAAAAATTGGCACTCTGAAGAGCGCCCGACCAGATGGCACTCTGAAAAGCGCCCGGCCAGATGGCACCGTAAACGGTGCCCGACCAATCACTACCCGTTATCAGAATTCTTTTCGGGAGAAGACGAGAACTGAAAGCCAGGTGGCTACGCTGGCATAAGCTAAACTATAGGCTACCTGCCAGAAAATAGTAGTTCCCACTAAGGGATTCGGGTAACCTATGTAATCTTTAATATTTAAGTATTGAAAATTGGGCAAAAGATAGTAGATTGCTTTTAGGAATATTGTGATTTTAACTCCTTCTTCCAGCAATACGTGATTTAGATATTTCAAATGGTCAGTAACATGACCCAGAACCCATAAGAAGAAAGTCACAGAGATGCTGGAAATTGGGGAAGTGGAAATCAGAGAGATAAGAATTGCCAAGGCACTTATAATTACCACTTTAAGGAAAATAAAAGTTACTGCCAGTAAGAACCTGAAGTCGAAACTCCAGCCCTTAACGAATAGAAGAAACAGGAGCCCAGAGGACATTAATAGAATATTGAACAAGGAGATAGAAAGAATGCCAGAATAGCGCCCCCAAATATATTCGAAGCGCCTCACCGGTCTTGTCAGAATGAGAGAGATGCTCTTATTTTCCATCTCTCCCAACACCAGACCAACTGCGGCGAAAATGGCACTGAGGAAAGCGAATATTTCAATTGCACCCAGTCCAATATCTAAAATCACCCTGGTCTCTTCTTCTCCTGAAAGCATAGAGAAAAGGACAGAGCTTATTATAATCACCAGGGCAAATAGAAGAATAGTATAGAAAACCTTATGCCTGATGTTCTCTTTAATCGTATATTCTGCAATTGCAAATATCTTCTTCATTATACAGCCTCGGAGACAGTCTCTGTAAAAAGGTCCTCCAGGCTACTTTCCAGTCCTCTCATCTTAATTATTTTTTTTAATTTTCCCTTATGTAGAATTCCTACCTGGTCACAGACTCTTTCCACCTCGGTAACGAAATGTGAGCTCAAAAGTATTGTCTTCCCTTCCTCTTTTAGCCTCAGAATCGTCTGGCGCATTTTCTTAATTCCCAGGGGGTCGAGTCCAGAAGTGGGCTCATCCAGTAGCAAAAGTTCCGGGTCGTGGAGAAGAACCTGAGCCATACCTATTCTCTCCAGCATTCCTTTAGAGAAGTCTGCCAAACGGTCGTTCCTGTTATCTTTAAGGTCTACCAAATCTAATGTCGCCTCTACCCTCTGTTCTCTTTCTTTTGTAGAAAGGCCATAAAGCTTACCATAAAAATGGAGGAGCTCACTTGCCGTAAGATACATAAGGAAACAGGGAAATTCGGGGAGATAACCGATTCTGGAGAGTAGAGATAGGTGGGGGAATTTCTGCTCAAAAATATAGACAGAACCTTTTGTGGGAAAGAGCAAGCCTACCAGAAGCTTAAGTAAGGTTGTCTTTCCTGAACCGTTCAGTCCTAAAAGCCCGAAAACCTTTCTGTCTTCGATTTCAAGATTTAGATTCTCTAAGGCGCTTGTTTTCTTTGAGCTGAAGAGGTGTTTTCTTATATAGATTTTTGTCAGATTTTCTGTTCTTATTGCCACCATTAGATAATAAAAAATAGGTTGATGGCCAATTAATTACTTACCAATTATCATGCCAATTTGCTTAATTTCCTTAATTGACACATCAACCTATACAGTGCAAAGGATTACCAGGTATTGACTATGTCTCCTCCGGAATCGGCGTGGTTGCAATTAACGTTGATCACTCCTCCAATAGCAGCAGCAACATCATAGAACCACAACCCATCATCGCCAGCAAGAGCTACCACCGTATTCGCCTCCGCATGGCCCATGGCAGCAGGAAGCACTACGTCGGGAATGACGTCTATGTAAGTTGGAGTCAAGCTGGCAAGTAATGCAGTTGGCCATGTCCCATCAGTAGCACCGTAATGAATAGCCGCTGCTGACCTGAGAGCACCAAGGTTACCCTGGGTCCTCGCCTCCCTGGCTCTGTCAATCAGGTTAGCAAATCTGGGGATGGCGATTGCTGCCAGGATACCAATAATTGCCACCACAATCATCAACTCAATCAAGGTAAAACCTTTGCTCTTCCTATGAAATCTCAACACTCTTTATCACCTCCTTTTTTTTCGTCACTCTGCCCCGTCCCGATACCGGGACGGGATCGGGAAAGGGCGACCCCGATAAGTATCGGGGGCACTCTTTAGAGTGCCTTATTCGCTAATACATAATGTTACCACAATTTTCCCCATCTGTCAACCAGTTTGTAAAAAACTTTTAGTCTCTTAATCTCTTAGGTTTTTAGACTTTTAAACCCTCCCTTTCGGGAGGAGTCCAGACCTTTCCCTTGTATATGAACTGTTTTACCTACCAACTATCGCACCCATCTGGAACATAGGCATATACATAGCAACGGCAATAGCGCCAATGATAACACCCATAAACACAACAACTACTGGCTCAATCAAGGAAGTTAGACCGGAAACAGCAGCATCCACTTCCTGCTCATAAAACTCGGCAATCTTCGATAACATTGCATCCAGGTTCCCTGTCTCCTCGCCCACTGAAATCATCTGGGTTACCATTGGCGGAAAGACACCGCTTGCTTTTAAGGGGTCGGATATTCTCTCTCCTTCCCGAATAGCATCCTTCGCTGCCAGAACAGCCTTTTCAACAACTCTATTTCCTGAAGTCTTGGCCACAGTCTCCAGGGCCTGAAGTATGGGCACGCCACTCTTAACCAGCGTCCCGAAAGTCCTGGTAAACTTAGCTACAGCTACCTTTCTTAACAGTGAACCGAAAAGGGGAAGCCTGAGCAACAACGTATCTATATACATACTCCCTGCCTCTGTTTTATAGTATTGTCTTAGACCCACAACAAAAGCAATAAGACCAATGATTAAAAAGATAATATAACGTTTGAGAAAATTACTTAACATAAGCAGTATCTGGGTAGGAAGTGGCAACTCAGCACCAACCTGTTGAAATATTTTGACAAACATAGGAACAACCACTACCATCAAGAATGTAGTAACGCCGCCGGCAACAAGAGCAATCACTGCCGGATAAATCATTGCTGCCCTAATCTTACCTCGCAATGCAGCGGCAGATTCCTGGTAGGCTGAGAGCCTCTCCAGAATAATATCCAAGATACCACCAAGTTCTCCAGCCTTTACCATATTCACATACAACTCACTGAACACTGTAGGGTGCCGGCTGAGAGCTTCAGTAATCGATGTTCCTGATTCAATGTCCTCCCGCACACTGGTGATAACTTTTTTAAAAGCCGGATTTTCTATCTGTTCCACAAGGATTGTTAAACCCTGAACTATGGGCACACCAGCTCCAATCAGTGTAGATAGCTGCCGGCTAAATAGAACGAGGTCTTTTTGTTTTACTCTTTTTTTCAAGAAGTTTATACTATCCAGAAGGTCTTTGGAAGCACTCTTCTTAATTTCTCCGATTTCCAAAACGATAAACCTCTGGTGTCTGAGGCGATCGATAACCATCCTTTGTTCTCTCGCTTCTATTGTTCCGGTCAAAATATTTCCCTGTGGGCTCCTGACTTTATAACCGAATAGTGCCATTTCTTACTCACCTCAACCCTTTATTTTTCATCCCCGCCACTACACCCTCTTCCTTCTTGCAGATTCTCTTTAAATCCTCCATATCCGGGCTCTCTGCCAATGCCTGGGCATAAGTAATTTGTCTACGCGTGTAAAGGTCATAGAGGCTCCAGTTCATTGTCTGCATTCCAAATTTTCCTCCTGCCTGCATAGCTGAAGGAATCTGCTCCGTCTTCTCTTCCCTGATCATATTCCTGATACCCGGAGTAACCCTTAAAACTTCCACTGCCAGACATCTCCCTTTGCCACTTGCCCTGGGAAGTAATCTCTGACAGAAAACCGCTTGCAAGACAAACGATAACTGAGAACGAATTTGCGGTTGCTGGTATGGGGGAAAAACATCTATGATTCTATTAATTGATTGGGTGGCATCTGTTGTGTGCAGAGTGGCAAATACCAGATGGCCTGTCTCAGCGATTGTTAGCGTAGAAGCGATAGTTTCCAGGTCGCGCATTTCGCCGACCAGGATGAAATTTGGGTCTTGACGAAATACATGCTTTAGCGCCAGGCCAAAGGAGGAAGTATCACTACCTATCTCTCTCTGGCTAACTATACAATTCTTGTGGGGATGAACGTACTCGATGGGGTCCTCAACTGTAACAATGTGTCCACTGCGATGCTCATTAATGTAATTTATCATTGACGCAAGGGTTGTCGTCTTACCACAGCCAGTGGGACCGGTTACTAACACCAGGCCGACAGGCAATTTAACCACATCAAAAACTGCTGACGGCAGTCCCAGTTCCTCGAAAGTCATAAAATAGTTGGGTATTGCTCTCAGAGATGCTGCCACTACCCCTCGTTGCCTGAACACGTTCATTCGAACACGTCCTACGTTTTTGATTCCAAAGGACAAGTCAAGCTCGTTTGTAGATTCAAATCTCTCTTTCTGTTTATCGGTTAGGAGGCTATAGACTAATCTTTGACATTGGTCTTCCTGAAGCTTCTCATATTCTGTGGGGACAAGTTCTCCGTCAATCCTCAAAGTAGGTGGAACATCTACTGTTAAGTGTAAATCAGATGCTCCCTTCTCCATCATTAATTGAAGTAATTCATCAATAGATACCATTAATTACTCCTTTATCGGCACCCTGCCCCGTCCCGATACCGGGACGGGATCGGGAAAAGGCGACCGACCTAACTTGGTTGGGCACTGTTTACAGTGCCGTGTTATTCCACATCAGCAAAGGTAACCCTCATTACCTCTTCAACTGTAGTTACGCCTGTCAAAAGTTTCCTGATGGCACCCTCTCGCAAAGTTATCATCCCACTCTCTCTCGCTTTTGACTTGATTAAATGCGTCGATTCCCTGTTTAAGATAAGTTCCTTTACATCATCAGTTACTTCCATGACCTCAAAGCACGCTATCCGTCCCCGATAACCAGTGTTACTGCAGTTATCGCATCCCTTGCCTCGATAGAGCGTCACTTTCTTTTTACTTTTTATCTCTTCCTCTTTAACTCCAATACTGGAAAGGAAATCGGTGGGGACCTCATAGAGCTCTTTACAATGTTTACAGATTACTCTAATTAATCTTTGAGCAACAACCATAATTACTGTGGAAGTGGTCAGGAATGGTTCAATACCCATATTATTCAAACGGGTCATAGCACCTGGAGCATCATTGGTGTGCAGAGTTGAAAATACTAAGTGTCCTGTTAGTGCGGCATTAATAGCAATCTCAGCAGTCTCAGTATCTCTGATTTCACCAACCATAATTATATCCGGGTCCTGACGCAAAAATGACCTCAAGCCTGCAGCAAAAGTTAAACCAATGTCTGCTTTTGCCTGTACCTGGTTGATACCTTGCAGGACATATTCAACAGGGTCTTCTATAGTAATGATGTTACGGTCAGGATAATTAAGAGTGCTTAGAGTAGAATAGAGAGTGGTAGATTTACCAGAACCAGTTGGTCCTGTAACCAGGATGATTCCATAAGGCACTTCGATATTTTTCTTATAAACGGAAAGAGCATCTGGTTCAAATCCCAGCTTGGTCAAATCGAGACACAAAGAAGAAGCATCCAGAATACGCATAACCACTTTCTCCCCAAAGGAAGTAGGTAGAACAGAAACCCTCAGGTCAATTTCTTTATTTACCACTCTAATCTTAATTCTACCATCCTGGGGCAAGCGACGTTCAGCAATGTCCAGTGAAGCCATAATCTTTAACCGGGAAACAACTGCATTCTGCAATTTTTTAGGCGGGGAAGAGACTTCATGTAACACCCCATCGATTCGATAACGCACCCTGAGAGTCTTCTCATAAGGTTCGATATGGACGTCCGAAGCTCCTGATTTGACAGCTCCAGCCAAAAGAAGATTAACAATCTTAATTATTGGCGCCTCTTCTCCAGCTGCCTCCAGAGCAATTATATCTTCTCCCCCGGTATCACTCTTTTTCACTACCTCTACATTTCCTTCATCCTTTACTGAGAGTTCCATCTCTTTCACGATATCTTCCATAGAGCTTTTAGCTCCATAATACTTCTCAATAGCATTCTTAATCTCAGTTTCTGATGCAATCACTACGCTAATTTCTCTCCCGGTCATTAGTCTCAGATCGTCAATGGCAAAAACATTTAAGGGGTCACTCATAGCTATGATGAGGGTTTTCCCCTCCAGGGCAATGGGAATTAGGGTCTGATGCCTGGCAATGCTCTCGGGAACACTCTTAATGACTTCATCGTCAATCTCTCCATATTCGGATAGGCTAACGTAAGATACACCGCACTGTTTACCCAGGAAAGCTAATAAAACATCCTCAGTAATATAGCCCAATCCCATGAGAGTCTCGCCCAGCCTGCCTCCCCTGATTTTTCCTTCCTCTAAAGCTTCTTGCAATTGTTCGGCGGTAATTATCCCTACTTCTACTAATAAGTCACCCAATTTCCTTTTTATTGCCGGACCCTTAGCCATAACTCTCGTAAATCCTCTCTAATTCAAAAAAAGTTAAAGTAAACTGACCAATTTTTAGTATACCACGGCGTTTTCACTTTGTCAACAGCTTTCTTATCAAGCGTGCCTCAATTTGTCGAGGAACGAATCCCTTTACACTGCCATTCAGTCTAACTACTTCTTTGACTATACTTGAACTCAAATAAGTATACGCCTCTGCCGGCATAAGGAACACTGTTTCTATGTCTGGTGCTAACTTGCGGTTGGTTAATGCCATTTGAAACTCGTATTCAAAGTCAGACACTGCCCGTAGTCCCCTGATGATAATGCTTGCTTTCTTCTTCTTCATGTAGTCGACTAATAACCTATCGAAATGGGAGACCACCACTCCGGAGAGTCCTCTGGTTACAGCTCTCAGCATCTCCATTCGTTCATCCACTGAAAATAGTGTCTTCTTAGTGGGATTTTCAATCACTGCTACTATTACCCGGTCAAATAACCGAATTGCCCTTTTTATTACGTCGATGTGTCCATTGGTAACCGGATCAAAACTCCCTGGATAAACAGCAATTCCCTTCTTTTTCATTTCTTTACTCCTTTTTTATGTTTGGCACGGCGGAAACCGTGCTATAAATCCCCGGAGTGTAAAACGTCCCGACGAGTCGGGATACCTCGTCAAGCTTTCGCTTGACACTCCAAGAAACGATTGCAGGCACAGATTTCCCGATTGAAAATCGGGATGCTAAACTAATTATCCCACACTTGCCAGGCCGAATTTTTCTTTAAATTTCTCTCTAAACTTTTGTTTAATTACTCCGTTTTCCGGAAGAGTCAGAACAGGGTCTCTACTAATCAGATGAAAGGCTGCCCGGCGTGCCAGTTCTAATTCACGCTGGTCAAAAACAATGTTACCAATTTTAAATTCAGGAAGTCCGTGCTGTTGAGTGCCAAAGAATTCCCCGCCACCGCGTAACCTCAAGTCCTCTTCGGCAATGCGAAATCCATCATTAGTTTCCAACATAATCTGTGTTCTCTTTTTTGCTTCCTCCGTCTTAGTTTGTCCCAGTAAAATGCAAAGGGACTGTTCAGTGCCTCTCCCCACCCTCCCCCGTAATTGGTGTAGAGTAGCCAACCCAAACCTTTCACTGTGCTCAATAACCATCAAACAGGCATTGGCCACATCGATACCTACCTCAATTATAGTGGTAGTAATTAAAATATCAAATTCCCTGTTCAAAAATTTCATCATCACCTGTTCTTTCTCATCACTTTTCATCTGTCCGTGCAGGAGACCAACTCTCAAATCTTTAAACACAGTAGCCATCAGTCTCTCTGCCATTTTCACTGCAGCGCGTAATTCCAACTTATCCGATTCATTAATTATGGGATAGACAATGTAAGCCTGCTGTCCCTTTCTTACCCCATCAATAACCATCTGATAAGCTTCTTCCTCAGAAAGCCTCTGGGTGAGAATCTTTCTCCTTCCCGGAGGTAATTGATCGATTATAGAAACGTCCAGGTCTCCGTAAACTGTTAAGGTTAGTGTGCGAGGTATTGGCGTGGCTGTCATTACCAGGATATCCAGGTTTTCCCCCTTCTTCCTCAACCTCGCCCTCTGCATAACTCCAAACTTATGCTGTTCGTCAATGACCGCCAGAGCTAAATTGGAAAATTTGACCCCCTGTTCAATTAATGCGTGCGTGCCGATAATTATCTGAGATTCTCCCCGGACAATTCTCTGGTAAACCTCTCTCTTCTTCTTCTGTCCCATTTTTCCTGTAGCCAATTCCACTTT
>JABUBN010000017.1_pt1 | contig 60716 bp, 64 predicted proteins | sample 7240341 | NCBI WGS metagenome assembly JABUBN01 (sample SAMN07256345, study PRJNA390944) | subsurface metagenome | isolation source: Methane hydrate marine sediment | place: Pacific Ocean: Eastern North Pacific, ODP site | reverse complement strand
TTGAAAATATAAATAATAAAAATATGAAAGTAAATGAGTCCCATCAGCTGATTCTGATTAGTTAATTCGGTGTCCAGAATTTGGGGTTCATATCAATTTTTGTATTTGTAAGTATATGTCCTAAAAATCCTGAAAACATTCCAAGTAGAGACAGCATTAGTGCTATTCCAAGAATGAAAGCTAGGGATAATATAAGCCCTCTTTTTTTAGAATTAACTTTTTCCCCGCTTACATAAGCGGTAACAAATACCACAGTAGGTAAGGTACAGGGACTTAGACCACTTAGAATCCCGGTAGAAAATATTATAGCCAATGTTGCAATCAAAGTGGCATTTGCATCTAAGCTTATCATTTTTCCATCCCATCTAAAATATTTTTTACAAGACTCTCTTCAAATTGTCCGCCAATAACTTCATAGGCTTCTCCAGCTGAATCCAGTATTAGAATGGAAGGTATAGTGAGCACTTCGTTTTTGCTAGCAATATCCAGGGTAGTATCCATATCTTTTTTATCAAGGATTCCAGTATTTATAAATAAGGTATCAAACTTATCCTTATTTTCTTCCATTAATGCAAATACTCTTTTATTATAATCGTCAAAAAAGATCCTTGTTTTTTCACAACAGTCAGCATCATAAGAAAATACAATAATTGAGGGCTTTCCTGATTCTACGATCTTTTTATATTGGGCTTCAAGGTCTTTTGAGTTTACTTCATCTGTGATATTGTTGCTACTTTCAGAATTATCTTCATCATCATTTATCGAATTATTATTAATCTGGCCATCTTTATCAGTGCTATTATCCTCTTTTTGGTTTTTGTTATCATTGCCTGACTGCAAGGTCGCATCCTCATTTTCAACTTCCACATTCGTACTGTTACCAGAATCTGCTTCCTCTTTTAACAAGCCAGCATTTTCTTCCACTACAATACTTTCATTGTCAAATTCATTGGCTACTTTATTTTGAAAAAATCCCTTAAATATTAGTAATGAACCAACTCCAATTAGAATTACAGCAACAGCTATAGTGATGATTATTTTTATATTCTTTTTCACATCAACCTCGATATCTTAAATAAATATTTTAATTTAATATTTTTTAATTAAAAAACTCCCTCAAAAGTTTTCACGATAAGACCATTTTTAAGCTAATTCTGTAAATTGCTTTAGCTAAATAATTATCTTTTTATAAATTTATCCTTTTGATTCGGTCTGTAACTTGCTTCAAACACAGGTACACACTTAGGTCTCTCTATTTCTTTTAATTTCTTATCTAGAACTTCCTTTATAAATAGAAGTGCCTTATCTTTATCCTCATCTATAATAGCCTCTTTCAATCTATAATACTCCTCCAGATTTAAGGTAATTATAATTTTATCGCTTACATGCTTTTTCATATATATAACCTCGCTAACCTCACCTTAAATCCTAATTTTCATTAGAGGAGATATCAAACCCTGCTTTTTGAAGCATTTCTAAAATTTTAATCCTATTGTTCTTAAAACCCGGCTCAAACAACTTCTTGCATTTTGTAATACTTATTTTCACATCAATAACCTTTGCAGCAAAAGACATGCAGGTAAGTTCCCCACAGCTTCTACAATTTGTTCTCGGAAGCAACTTTAAAATTTCCAAAACGCCTGGTTTCTCCCTTCTTTCATAGTCAGGGATAATTTTATTCCTCTTTTCAAAAGTCTCATTAATCAGTTTTATGGTTTCATCCAATATTTTTATTGCTTCTTTTTCATCTTTAAGTTTGGTTATAGCTATTTTCCTTGGATGGATGGTAATGAGTCTTCCACTTTTAGGGAGAGTTAATGTATTTGCGTTTTTAGTATATATAGTCTTTTTATCAATAGCATTTATATAAGGTAAAACTCCACTTACATCTTCAGAGACCATAGCAATTACCCTTATTTTTTCAGGGTCAGCAAGACACGGGAGTATCTCAATTATTTTATAACTTTCTACTAACATATCTTTTATCTATTTTTTAACTTATTGATATTTTTATTAGTATAATTTTAGGCTTTGCTAAAATTAAGTTTGTTTTCTAAAATAATTTTTTTTATTTTTTTTACAGTTAAAATCAAATCCTTCTTCTTATTCTCAATACCAAAAGAAAATCTTATTGCATTGTGGGCTAAATTTTCCGGTATACCCATTGCCAATAGGACATGAGAAGGCTCAAGGCTATCAGATGTACACGCGGAACTAGAAGAAACATATATGCCCTGCTGACTTAGTAATGATATCAATAGTTCACTATCAATACCTTTAAAGCATACATTTAATGTATTGGGAAGACAGTTTTCTTCTGGACTGTTTACTCTAACATTCACAATTTTATTTAATTTTTCAAACAACATATCTTTAAAAAATTTTTTAAGATTGGTTAAAATTTTATAGTTTTTTTCTAAATTTTCTCTTGCCATCTCACAAGCATAGCCAAAAGCTATTATGGAAACTACATTTTCTGTCCCGGGTCTAATACCTTTTTCCTGATACCCGCCGAAAAATAGTGGATATATATTAACCCCTTTTCTTATGTACAATGCTCCTACTCCCTTAGGGCCATAAATTTTATGTGAGGATATCGAAAGCATATCAACTTCTAAATCCTTCACATCAACCCTGATCTTTCCCAGTCCCTGAACAGCATCACAATGAAACATGATATTTTTATTTTTAGATTTGGCAATTTTTACCATTTCTTTAATAGACTGAATAGAGCCTATTTCATTATTGGCTAACATAATAGATATTAAGACGGTATTTGAATCTATACTGGATTTAAATTTTCCCATATCAACAAACCCAAATTCATCTACAGGCAAAAAAATCACATCATAATTTCTGCCACCTTCTTCGCTTAGCTCCTTAAATACATTTAATACTGATAAGTGTTCTATATCAGTAGTAATAATGCGTTTTTTGGTATTAGTTTTACCAAACTTTTGAAGATAATTAAGTAAACCCTGAATTGCAAGATTATTAGATTCGGTCCCACTGCTGGTAAAATAAACCTCATCTTTCCTGCAGTTTATAATCCTGGCCACTTTCTCTCTGGATTTTTCTACCTCCATCCTGCTAATTTTTCCAATTTTGTAAGGTGAAGATGGATTACCATATAAAAGCTTGCCATACTTATTAATTATTCTACCAATAGAATTGTCTAAAGGTGTTGTGGCATTATAATCTAAATATATAATCATAATTTAAAAACTTATCCAGGTTATCTTTTTTTATTCAGGTATCTTTAAAATCCGATTAAATTAAACCCCTGTTTACATTTTATTTTTATAACTGTTAACTATTTTTTTATAACTGCTAGTTATACTTTATTCTTAATATCATTCGATTAAATTATTTTTTAAACCAGTGTTTTGTATTGTTGGCTATTCTTACTAAAACCAGCATTACCGGCACTTCTACCATAACTCCTACTACGGTAGCTAAAGTGGCTCCGGATTTAAGACCAAATAGAGAAATTGCCACAGCAACTGCAAGCTCAAAGAAATTACTTGCACCAATCATTGCCCCGGGTGCAGCAATATTGTGAGGTAGCCTCCAGGCTTTAGCCCAGCCATATGCGATAACAAATATAAGAAAGGTTTGAATTATTAGCGGTACAGCAATTAGCGCGATATGTGCGGGATTGGTTAAAATTATCTCTCCCTGGAATGCAAAGATAATAATTAATGTCAAAAGTAAACCTGTAACCGTAATCTTGTCAAATTTTTTCAAAAACACACCTTCGAAATAGGCAATTCCTTTTTTCTTAATAATTAAAACTCTTGATAAGTAACCAGCAGAAAATGGAATAACCACAAATAATACTACTGATAAGAATAAAGTGCTGTATGGAACAATCACCTTGCTTATACCTAAAAGGAACGCAACAATGGGAGTAAAGGCAAAAAGAATTATTAAATCATTTACTGCTACTTGCACTAAAGTATAAGCAGGGTCTCCATCAGAGAGGTAGCTCCAGACAAATACCATTGCAGTACAAGGTGCAGCACCTAGAAGAACAGCACCTGCTAAATACTCGGTGGAAAGGGCTTCAGGTATGAATTTTGCAAATACAATTTTTAAGAAAAAGAAGGCGATAGCATACATTGTAAAAGGCTTTATCAGCCAGTTGGCCACTGTGGTTACCGTAAGCCCTTTTGGCTTTTTTGTAGCGTTTAAAATACTGGCAAAATCAATTTTTAACATCATGGGATAAATCATAAGCCAGATTAATATCGCTACAGGTATGGATACATGAGCATATTCAAATCTACTTAAAGTAGCCGGAAATACAGGAAAAAACTTCCCTATTGCCACCCCGGCTATAATACATAAAATTACCCATATTGACAGGTATTTATCAAAGAAACCTAACCCTTTTGCTTCTGTTGGTTCTTTCCTATCTTTAAATACTTTGTCGACCTTTGCCATAAAACTCCTTATTTACATATATCCCGATTACTCCAATACCATTTTATTAAAGTTAACTGTTTAAAATGATAGTTTGAAATTAAAATTGGTTCATCAATCCTCATCACTAATTATTTTAATATCTTTTCTATCTCCTCAACTGAAGGTATCCTGCCTGAAAATTTGACATCTCCATCCACTGCTAATGCTGGGGTTGCCATTACTCCAAAGTCAGCAATTTTATTTATATCCGTAATCTTTTCAACTTCCGCATCCAGCTCTAAATTCTTTACTGCTTCTCTGGCATTAGCCTCAGTTTGCTTGCATCTGGGACAACCTGGCCCTAAAATTTGAATTTTCATCTTCTAACTCCTCTTAAAATTTATTATTAACTTAAGTAAAAAAATATCCAAAAACCATTCCCGTAAAAATAGCCATAATTATAACCAAAGCCACATAAGTCAAGGTTTTCCTGGCTCCCATAACTCTTCCAATTACAATCATATTGGGAAGTGATAGTGATGGACCAGCCAAAAGTAGAGTTAGTGCAGGTCCCTTTCCCATACCCAATTCCATAAGAGCCTTTATTATAGGAACTTCTGTTAATGTAGAAAAGTACATTAGAGCTCCGAAAATTGATGCTAAAAAGTTTGACCTGATACTATTTCCTCCAACCCAGGTCTCAACTACACTTTGGGGTAAAAAATATTTAATAATTCCTGCTATAAACACACCGGCAAGAAGAATAGGAAATATCTGCCAGGCAAGTTTTCCTGTTTCCTTCATCCAGTCTTTAAGCTCTGGCTTCCTGTAGCTTATTGCTACAATTACTATTAAAAACACCAGAGCAACACCAGCATAAATCCACATCCTGGCTGCACCGAATACTAGTATTGCAAGTAGAGATAAAAAGAATATCACACTTATATATACAGGCTTCCGGTATTCACCTTGCTGGTATGCTTTAAATAAATTTTCGTTTCCTTCAAGTTTTGCCCTCTCTTCCTTTATCCAGATTAGAGACATAATAAGACCTATAACAATTGAAAAGGCAATAGCACCAATTGCTCTTGCTATACCAAGATCATAGCCAAGAAGTCTTGCTGTATAAACTATAGCTAATATATTTACTGCCGGTCCTGAATACAAAAAAGCTATCGCCGGGCCAAGTCCTGCACCTCTTTTTCTAATTCCTGCAAACAAAGGAAGAATGGTGCAGGAACATACTGCAAGAATAGCTCCGGATACGGAAGCAACGCTATATGATAGCCATTTCTTTGCCTTTGGACCAAAATATTTTAGAATTGCTCCTTTGGAAACAAAAACTGCAATAGCTCCAGCAATAAAAAAGGCGGGTACCAAACAGGTAAGCACGTGGGCTGAAAGGTACTCAAGAAGTGCATACCATCCATTTTTAATTGACTCTATAAATACTTCCATATTAATCCAAACCCATTATTGTGATTTAGAAAAATTACATTAACTCTTACAGAGATTTTTTCTGTTAATCTCATTTACTGTTATACGGTCTTTTTTTACAATTTCATCAAATTCTATTATTGAAAATACATTATTTAGCATCTGATTTATTCTTTTATCCAGCACAGGGTTTATGCTGTAGTTAACCCACTTACCATCCTTTCTGTAGGTAACCAGACCGCTGTTTTCCAATAGCTTCAGGTGACTTGATATGGTAGGCTGGGATAAACCTATTATTTCTCTAATCTCACAGACACACAGGTCTTTTTTTTCATTTAGCAGATAAAGTATCTTGATCCTATTTTCATCTGCCAGCGCTTTTAAAACTTTGGTTATATTTTTTAAAATATTCATTTTACCTCCATAACTTGTTACTAATTATAATTATATATTTAAATATGTCAATATGATTTACTCTTAGTATCATACATTGTTTTTAAAAAGATTTTTACCATATTGTATTATTACCTAAGAATATTTGAAGAAAAAACTTACTGAAGGTACTTTTTAAAAAAGAAGACCATTAAGCCACTGGGATTATTTACAGCTGATACAGGCAATTAAGCTATAAAGGCTTCAGCTGATATTTCTATTTAAGCATTCCGCTTACCACCAAATCAATGGCCTTTTCTTCTTCTAATCCCCGCGCCATAAGTGTCTCAATTTGTTTTTTACTAACCCTGCCTATTGCTGCCTCATGAGTAACTTTTGCCAGTTCATGAGTAACACTAACAATGGGAATAGCACACGCTTTTGCATTTCCCTGGATAACCTCTATACAATCAACATGACCTCTTGCATTTTCGGCAGAAGCAACCAGTTCATTTATTATTTCACTTTGCGCATTATCTTTAACCACAACACGGCTCTTAATTAGTCCGCGAGAAGATTTTCCAATGAGCCGGCCCGCTTCCTTAATTTTAATTCTATCGTCAGAATAACCATAAATTTTTACTGTCATTTCTAAGCTTGAGTTGTTTAAAATTTCTGAATCATAATCCAGATCAAAATATCCAACCCTGCCTTTAAGAAGTGAAAAATTTGTAACCAAACGGCTGTTACTTCCAACTCTTATTTTTGCTTTCGGTATAACTTCCACGCCGCCTTCAAAGCCATGAAAGTGAACTTCATTGTATTCATAATAGGAATTATTACCAATTTCTATATCAGCATTCATTTTGTGAACCACCCTTACAGCATTGGGGAAAACGCAATGTGCAAGTAACTTAACCCCTGAATCATCTTCCACCCTCGCTCTAATATTTATCTCCTGGATGCCTTCTTTAGGCAATACTCCAAAGCAAAGATGTACAGGGTACTTAATTATTGCCCCTTTTCTAACAATTAAATGAATATCTACCCCTGAAGCTGTTTCCCTGGGTTTTAAATCCAAACCTTCAACTAAATGTTCACCAATTACCTTATTTCGGTGAACCACCAGATGGGCAACTTTAGAGTTTTTAAAAGCTTCAGGACTTCCACCTGCCTCCGCATATGCATCCAGCATATATTTATAATCTTGTATCATTTTTTTCCTTTATTTTTCCTTTATCTTTCTCTTCTGGATAAAGGTGAGTAGGGCAAGGAATACATTTTTCTTTAAAATATTTACCTACCTCTTCAGGGGTACCTTCTTTTACAATAAAGCCCGAGCACATAAGAGATGTCTTATCTGCAATTTCAGCAACCTCTTCTCTATGGGTAATTAAAAGCACAGTTGTGCCCTGCCTTCTTAGCTCTTTTATCATATTTACAATGTTGTCAAGAGCCAGTATATCAATTCCTGAATCAGGCTCATCTAAAATAACTAATCTTGGCCTCATGGTAAAAACTGCAGCCAATTCAATTCGCTTCCTTTCTCCCCCACTTAAAGTTTTATCTACTCCTCTATCTAAATACTCTTTTGGTTCTAATAGCACATGATATAAGGACTCTTCAATCAGACCAGGCTTTTTTTCTCTCATACCAACCGAAATATAATCTTTAACGTTTAAGCCTTCAAATCTTGCCGGCTCTTGCCAGGCAAGAGTTATGCCAATTTTGGCTCGTTTTTGAATTGGATAACCGGTTATATCCTTCCCAAGAAAATAAATCTTTCCACATTGAGGATTATAATCGCAACAACCTATAAGAACATAGGCAAGACTTGATTTTCCTGCAGCATTTGGTCCAAGAATAGAATGAATTGTTCCAGATTTAACAGAAAGACTTAAGTCCTTTAAAATCTGTCTTCCTTCTAAGTTTAATGAAAGTTTTTCTACTCTTAATAATTCCATTTATTTTTAATAAATTTGCAGGATTCATCCCTCACATTGTATTCATAAGGTTTGGAAACCTCAACTACTCCACTATAATTATATGAGAATACACCAAAAGGACATAAATTAACACAATTAAAATTACACTCACTATCTTATTAGACCTGCCCCGGAACCACCGGAATAAGCTTCTGCTCTATTCTTTTTTACGAAATTCAAAGACCAGAAGAACTATACACCCGGCAACAACCAATAGTAGTATTGCTCCGGTAATGTAGATATTTATACCTGCTATTGAATTTATTATTTTGTTCGATACATCAGTCCAGAAAAAAAGATTAGCAAACTTATTTACCACAGCTATAATGGAAAACAAGATTATTTTAAATAACACTATAATTACCACTACCCGGTTAAATATTTTCACTTTTCACCTCCTTTTCCAATCTTCTTGTAGAAATTTTCTAAAAAAACCAAAAAACATCTTTCTCCTCAATAATTACTTAATCTTTTAGAATAGGTATGGGTATCTAGGTATGGGTATCTAATTTTAAATACTGGTAATGTAATTTAATATAGTATTTTAAATGCTTATTTTACTATATACCATAATTAAGATATTTTCTTGCTAAAGGGTGATTTATCCTTCTCCACAAAGAAATACCGATTATGGTACCAATAGGAAAACCAAACATAGTTATAATAAGCATTGCTCTGGTAAATGGAACCGAATAGGGTCTTCTTTTTATTATTCCAATAAGGGGAATTATATAAAGTGCCATCGAAGGACCAAAAATAAATATCAATATTATTATGGGTGGGACAATTGCGTCTGCTACATAATAAGCTTCTTCTACCAGTATTAGTAAAGTTGAGACCAAGATAAACACAATTGAACAAATTGCCAAAACTAAAATAACAAGCCAGCAAAATATTTTTATTCCCCCCAATTGATTTCTGCCTTCTGCTTGCTCTTCTTCGGGAGTTAATAGTTTAACTACCGGTGGTACCTTTAGTTCTTTTATCTGAACACCACAATGTGGACATACCACCGCATCTTTTTTTATGGGTTTGGCGCAGCTGGGGCAGTATATCTCATCTGGTTTTTTCCCCTGGTTCATTTTAATTTCTCCTTTATTGATTTTATTAAAATGTTACTTATTTATTTTTAAAATTTTCTAATGCGTCTTTACAAGCTTCCCTCACTTTCTTATCTTCACCCTTTTCTGAAGCTTGTTTTAAAAATTTTACTATAACATGAGGGTATGATAAGGAGAAAAAAAGATTATAATTAAAACAATTATAAGCCTTTCAGTGTTCATAATTTAGATTTTGAAAATTAATTTAAGAAATACTATTACTATTTATAAATCTTGAAATCTATAATATTTTTATTTAATACTATAATAATCCTGTATAAAACACAACAGACCAGCTATATAAATCTAAACTGTAAAAAAGAAACGTAATCTTTGACAATATAAAAACTTTTTTTAAATATTTGTATAGCTTTTACTTTAAAAGTTATATAATTTTATCATAATACGAATATGTATAATCATAAAAAATAAAATATTTCTACTGACCAAGCCAACAATATGAATTTCTAGGAGAAGGAACAAACGTGTTCATCAAAAAAGCTTCTCAGGCCGAAGATAAATATAATAATAACAATATTATTGCAGAAGGAGTAGGTATAGAAGGCAGAATCTATTCTCCCCGTCCTATTCAAATAGATGGTACAGTAGTTGGAGAGATTATATCTAAAAAAGAACTTGTAATTGGAAGGAAAGGAAAAGTAAAAGCAAATATTAAAACTAAAAATGCAATAATAGAGGGCGATGTTACAGGTAATATAATTTCATCAAGAGAAGTTAGAATCACTTCCACCGGAAAAATGACCGGTAACATAATTCAAAGAGACATTTCCCTCATTATAGACCATGGCGGCCTATTCAAGGGTAAAAATATTACTGTGTACAACAGAGAAATATTTAGAATAAACAACAACGAGAAAATTTCCGGCATTAAAATAAAACCCAAAAGAATATTAGAATATTAAATATTCAATCTGCTTATTCCAGTCAATAATTGATTTTTAAAGACAAAAATCCGCCAGTCCCGATTTATAATCTCAGGCTATCGTCTATATCACCTAACTCGAACTCTTTTATTTTTCCTTCTTTTTCTTTTTTCTCAGCCTTAGCACTTACTTTTTCTTCTTCCATTTCTTTCAGTTTAAACTTTTTTTTACCCTTCTCTTCCCCTTGAGTAATTCTAGTAACTTTTCCGCTAAAAACCCCTCCCTCATTTATAATCAGTGAATCTGTTTTTATGTTACCATCTACTACTCCTGTTTCTGTAATTTCAACCTTACCGGAACCTTTCATATTTCCTTCAAATTTTCCGATTATCCTGGCATCAATAGTTGTAACATCAGCACTGACAACTCCTTCTTTCTGGATTACCATTTGTCCATCAACTATTACCTCACCCACAATTTCACAGCCTATTTCTATGGATTGAGAAACATCTAATTTACCTTCTATTCTTGCTTTATTCCCCACAATTGTCAGCAATGTCCTTGATTCTTCTTCTTTGCCAGAAATTTCCCTCTCACCCCGATCTCTGCTTGAAAAGACCATTTTTCTCCTCCTTGTTTTTTTATATTTAAGTTTTTTATATAATAATTAGCCTAAACCATCTACTGACTTTTCAACCTGAGAAAACAATCTTATGATATCATATGAAGCTTCCGCATAAGGAAATGATATAAAAACTGGTTCCCTTTTTAATGATATAGATTTTTCATAATGTACAAGATATCTTATTTTTTGATTAAATATTGTTAACCTGTCACCATATTTTTTCTGAAGAGTATCTACTACATGCTTCGGAACTGTCTTTCTTTTTTCAAAGGCATTAACTATAATCCCCACAATCTTTATTTCAACATTATATTTTCTCTCCAGGTTTTTAATTATCTTGGAAAGATAATCAATATCCAGTAAAGAGAACCATTCCGGTTTTATAACAACAATCACTTTCCGGGCATAAATTATTGACGTTGTAGAAAGAAGAGAAAAATTGGATTGCGAGTCTATGACTATATAATCATAGTGATTTTCACTGATATTTTCCTCAAATATATCCCTTATCACCATATTTCTATTCAATGCTTTATAAACTTTATGTTCGCTAAACGTTTTATTTAGAAGGTAATCTGTCAGATATTCCTCGACAAGCGAAATATTATTAGAAGACGGGAGTAAATCAATATTATCAGTAATTTTTATGACATAATCCTCAAAATTTATTTTTTTTCCTTTAAGATAATCAATCATAAGGTTATCAAGGTTTACCTTACTCTCGTCTGATGCTTTACCCAAGGCTTGAACCAAATTAATCTGGGGATCAAAATCCATAAAAAGAACTTTCTTGTCCTTTTTTTCCGCTAAATACCAGCCGTAGTTGTAACATATGGTTGTCTTTCCGGTTCCACCTTTTGTATTAAAAAAAACAACTTTTTCCATTTTAAATCTCGATACTGAAAGTAAAGTTTAAATATATGCTCAAGAATTATATTGCTTATTTATCTTAACGTGACATCCTCACGGCAATAAATTACCGCGCATCCCAATATTAGGAAACGGTTCCTGCTTCACAGAGTCAACTTGCAGTGCAGAGGTTGTTCTCTCCACAGGCTTAACTTTGGACATGTCCTGCCCTAGTTCTTAATGCTCTCATCTCGGATTTGAAAAACCGATGATTCCCGCTTTTGTTTCTAAAATAATAGATTATATCAATTTCTAACTTGTCTCCATTATAATAACATTTTATGCTAAAAAAAAGATTTAATATTAAAATCTATTTTTAAAAAAATAAAATTGTAAACATGGCCTATGAGCTAATAGTTAAATAATTATATTAATTATTGATTTATCTATTGTTCTAGAAGTTTTTAAATACCAATTAACCCTTTAAAACTCCAAGAGGTCTGAGTCTTACCGCTTTTTTTGATATCCCGGCAAAGTGAGTCACATCCACCACCTTGCTCACATCCTTATAAGCCTGAGGAGCTTCTTCTGCTAGTCCGGCCATACTTCCAGCCATTACTACAATTCCCTTCTTGTCAAAAAGCTCTTTCTTGAGTTCACTTCCCTGTATATTTCTCTTTGCCTTTGATCTGCTCATAAGTCTACCCGCGCCATGGCAGGTAGAACCAAAACTCTCGCTCATTGCCTTCTCGGTTCCCAGCAGTATGTAGGAATACCTGCCCATGTCTCCCGGAATTATTACCGGCTGGCCTATGCTCTTATATTTATCAGGAATATCTTTATTCCCCGGAGGATAGGATCTGGTAGCACCTTTTCTATGTACACAGACTTTCCTCAATTTACCATCAATATTGTGTTCTTCAATCTTGGCTACATTATGGGATACATCATAAATAGTGCCGAGACCTAATTTCTCTGAAGATTTTCCAAAAAATCTTTCAAATGCTGCTCTTACCCAGTGAGCAAGGCAATGCCTGTTTACCACGGCATAATTAACAGCACATACCATAGCTCCATAATATCTTTTGCCCTCAGGAGAAGAAACAGGAGCACAGGCTAGCTGCCTGTCCGCTAATTTTATTCCATACTTTATAGCAGATTGCTGCATTACTCTGATATAATCGCTACATACCTGATGGCCAAATCCCCGGGAGCCGCAATGTATCATTATGATTATCTGATCTTTTTCCAGACCCAGAGACTCTGCCGCTCCAGTATCATATATCTCATCTACTGCCTGGAGCTCTAAAAAATGATTCCCGGACCCAAGAGTTCCTACCTGGCCCATTCCTCTATCCATAGCAAGACTGCTGACAAAATCGGTATTGGCACCCGCCATACAGCCATTCTCTTCTATAAAATACTTATCTTCTTCCCACCCATAACCATTCCTAATGGCCCAGCCAACACCTTCTTTCAGCAGCTGCATTAACTGATTTTTGGATAACCTGATTTTACCCTTGCTGCCCACTCCCTTGGGTATATTGAAGGATAAAATACTCATTATATCTTGCAGCCTGTCTTTAATATCCCCGATATTTAAATTGGTCCGCAGTGTTCTTACTCCACAGGAAATATCAAAACCAACACCGCCGGGAGAGATTATTCCACTGTCCTCATCAAAAGCAGCCACTCCCCCGATAGGGAACCCATATCCATAATGTATATCAGGCATAGCATAAGAAGCCTTTAAGATACCGGGAAGAGTCGCAACATTTATCACCTGATCAATAGTCTTTTCGTTGGCTGCATGGTCTAATAATTGCCGGTCGGCAAAAATTATCCCCGGAACTCTCATGCCATATTTTTCATTCTTTTCTATTTCCCATTTATAATCGTTTATTTTTTTAATCTTATAATCCATTATAGTAAACCCCTCTTTTATCATACATCGAAAATAATCCTGCCTTTCCAATCACAATACCTGTCATCTCTTTTTATTTCAAGCATATGATAAGTCGGCGCTTTAATAGCTATCTTTATTTTGTGCTTGTTCAGATCTATTTTTTCTCCGGAAATTTCAGCAGTCAGCACAAGATTCCGGCCCTTTTTATGAACTCCACCCACTTTAAATTCCGAAAATAAAACATCATCAACTTCATATAAGTACAATAATCTCTCCAGCCATAATACCAGCAAATCCTCATAGCATGAACCCTTCTGGCTTATTTTTATATTCCTTTTCTCCTGAGGTTTGACCAATTTTAAGTCACACATAATAGAAAACATACCCACTGCTGCATTTTCAAATAACTCCTCCAGTTTTTTTCCATAAAACTCAATGCCGATATCGGAGAGGTGATCAATATATTTGTATTTTTTACCTACCTTTTTTGAGTTCATTGCAAATCATACCGATCCTATAATCTGTTTTTATAAACCCTTAAAATAAATTGTCAATTATTGTTCCCATAAAAAATTTACATATTGCATACTATATTTTATCAGTAAATTAAAAAAAACATATTCCCCGAATTGTCTCACTAAAAAAGTAATTAAAACGGTATCTTTATTAATTCCTTTTATTGAGATATTATTAACCGCATGTTATTATAACCAAAAATATAAGGAAAGAATGTTACAAAGTAGTAGCTAACCATTAATTTTTTATCAAGAGTCATCTATTAGTAATGATTACTAGAAAGAGGTGTAAAATATGAAGGTTGTAAACTTATATAAAGGTAATAAACCAGTCTTTTCTTTAGAGGTATTCCCGCCAAGAAATGGAGAATCATTAGAAGCTGTATTAAATACTATTGATAGTTTATGGTCATTTAAACCAGCATTTGTTAGTGTAACTGGTGGAGCATTAGGAAGTATGCGCGGAGGAACTATTGCAATTGCAGCAGGGATAAAAAGAAAATATGGAGTTGAAGGTATTCCTCACTTTACGTGTGTTAACAAATCAAAGCAAGATATAGAAAATTTACTAATGGAAATGAAATTTAATGAAATTGAAAATATTTTTGCGCTAAGAGGAGACCCACCAATGGGCCAGAAAGAATTTATTCCACATCCGGAGGGGCACAAATATGCAAGCGAACTTGTTGAACAAATAAAATTGTTAAATGAGGGAGTATATATATTATCATCTGTAGAAAAAGATTATAAAGTCTCACCAACAAATTTTGGAATTGCTGTTGCAGGTTACCCGAATGGTCACCCTGAATGTCCTGATAAAAAGAAAGATTTAGAGCATTTAAAAATTAAAGTTGATAATGGTGCAGATTATATAGTAACGCAACTATTTTTTGATATTGATGTGTTTTTAGAGTTTGTAGAAAATGCTAAAAGAATAGGAATAGACATTCCAATAGTTCCAGGTGTAATGCCCTTGGACAAATATGGGCAGATAAAGTTTATTTCAAAACAAATGGGAATAGAAATACCTGAAAAGCTAAAAGATAAACTTGAAGCCCATAAAGATGATAAAGATGCTATAAAAAAAATACTTGAAGAACACACTTTATTGATGTGTAAGAAACTGGTAGAGCAGGGTTCTCCTGGGATACAGTTTTTTACCATGGATAAGCCTGAAGGAACAAAAAAAGTCTTACAGGAATTATGTAAGGAGCAAAAAATGACGTTCGTTCCAAGAGTTTGATCAGTCCGTCAGATTTCACATCTTTACATAGAGCGTTGGAAATATTCTCCTTGGAGACGAAGGTATAGGAGTACATACTATAAAGAAGCTGCAGGAAGAAAATCTTCCTTCCAGTGTACTGGTAATAGACGGTTCAACAGCAGGCTTTAGATTATTTCCTGTTTTTGAAACTTATAGAAATTGTAAATTTATAATCATCGATGCTATAAGAATACCAGTGGCTATTTCCGGTAAAACCACCGGTAACATTTCAGATAACAAGGACAAAAAAAATACTTCCCATAAGGGAGATCTGTATCTGATACCTTTAGGCGACTTCTATAATCTTGCCGATTCCAAATACCCGGGTGGGGATTTTATTTCCTTTCATCAAACTGCACTTATAGATGTATTAAATTTATTCTATTTAACCTGCAGGACAAAGATCGATGGATACCTGATCGGAGTCAATATCTATAAAAATGATGATGCAGATAATAACCTTACTCTTTCTATGAAGTTATCCAGCAAAATAGAGAGAAAGATTCCCAAAATTATTGGAATAATAAAAAAATATATGACCCCATGAATTACTGGCGTTTGTATAATCCCACTAACTGCGCTTTTTCCAGAATATTCTCTTCTATTTCCTTTTCAATATCCGCTGCTTCCACCGAAGTATCAAGATCCAGAGTTGTGTTAAGTGCAAAAAGCTTGAAGAAATAACGATGAGTTCCATAAGGAGGACAGGGGCCGCTATATCCTGATCTACCAGAATCAGTCATACCTTCCACTGAATTCTGTGGGCAGCTATTTTCCGGTATTTCTTTAATATTCGGACTTATGTTCCAGACAGTCCAGTGAACCCAGGTTCCCCCTGGGGCATCAGGGTCGTCAACTACCAGCACCAGGCTTTTTGCATTTTCCGGGACATCACTTATTACCAAAGGAGGATTAATATTTTCCCCATCACAGGTATATTTTGGCGGGATCAACTCATTATCTTTAAAAGCTGTGCTTTCAATTTTCATAGAACCTCCTATTGATTGTTAAATATAAATACTTTTATTATAGATAATATTATCATTTTTTATTCTTGATTTGTAGCATAACAATAGCTTCAATAAATTAAAGAACTGTCTTTAAGTCATTGAATATTAAATTAAAATCAGACCCTAAAATTAGCGTTTTAGAAATTCATAATAAATAAAGAATATGATAAAATGTTTTTTAAATTGATTATATTAGAACATAGGAGACAATGAAAGAATTGCTTGAAAAAATCAAAAAAAAATTAGAGGAAGTTAAATCAATTAGAAACCTGAGTAGTAGGGATTTCAGGTTTAAAAACTGGCATGCCAGTACTATAAATTTACTGAAAAACCTTCCTTCCGATTTTATTCTGGACGTAAATGATTTTAAGAAATTAACTTTTACCGATACAAAATACCATCGGGGTAACAGGTTTTTTAATCCTTTGGATAATACCAAATACAGAGAGGATCTGGATTCTGCTGTAAAAATCTTAAAAAAAATTACCTTAAGTAAAAAAGAATCAGTCCCCCAAAAAGAAAGTAAACCTGGGAAACCAGCCGCCATCAAGAAAGAGACTAAAACCAGTAAAAAGACATCTCCTAAAATTGAGTCCGCAGAAAAAACCAAAACTAAAGATTCTCCAAGCATTAAGAAAGCTGAGCCTGCTAAAAAAGGTAAGTCTTCAACCAGAATAAAACCAGCTAGAAAAACAAAAACCAGTAAAAGTGTTTCTACACCTAAAAAACCATCAGCCGGGGAAAAATCTGAACTTTGAAAATTACAAACTAAGATTAAAAGCTTTATGTTGTTAGGATGGGTTTTGCCCCGTTAATTGGTGTAGAGCCTGTAGAGCCCCGTTAATTGGTATAGAGCCTAAAATATCAGGATGGTGCCCCTGAGTAGTAGAATGTCGAACTGTATTTTGAAGGAATTAGGGGAATTTAGAAAGATTATAGATGATAGCGCACAATAAATTAGTTAGTCCTTTTTAATAATAATCTATTTTTGTGTTTTTTAAAAATAAATTTATAGATACCTAAATAAATCAATCCAGCAATCAATGTGGCTATAATATCTTTCCAATCACCTGTACTTCTTGGAGATAAGTATTGAAATAATTTATAAATGATTAGTCCAAATACAATAATAAATAGAAATATTATATACTTTTTATTATTTATTATAAATATTTTAAGATTATCACTTTTAAATATCTGCGATATGGTTGTCTGAAGTGGTTGGCCACTACATACAATATTGAAACCGCAATAATGCTTTCGAATAAGGGTATTTTTATACCAGAATTGAGTTTGGAAACTAATTAATCAAATATTGTTTTAAATATTCATCTATATCATAGACTCTTATAAAATTCGTGCTTATAACCACAATTTTTACATATATAAGCTACCCCTTCAGGACTAAACATTTCTCCACCAAAACTTGAGCGCCATTTCTCGTTTAATTTAGTGTTCACCTTCTTAAACCCTGCACTATCACAGAAAAGGCATAGTAGTTGCTTATTATTAATTGTAACTATTCTTTCTTCTTCCATTTCCTCCCCTTATTTCTCTTTATTCATTTGTTTTGTTATTTCCTTATCTTCCTAACGGTTGACCAATCTTATAAAAATCTTTATAAAGCAATCCTTATCTAAAATAGTTGATTATTTTAGTCCTTTCTATTCCCTGATATCCTGTTTAATTCTTTTTATTATCAGAGAAATGCGTACGATCGCATAAACCAACAAGCATAGAATCAGTGCATAGAGTAAAGTAACAGGTAATGAATAGGGTGGTACATTTTTAAATCTTGTCAACATCATGACGAAAAAATATATTTGAGGTATAGTAATTACAGTCAAGACTACCAGCAGCGATTTATACTTTTTTAACTTTGAGGCATTATCTGTATATATTTCAGGGCTGTAACCTTCTTTTGCTTCTGTTCTAAAATAATACCAATTTCCGAACCTGGATACATATTCCCATCCTGCATCTTCAAATATAGTTATATAATCATCTAATTCTTTTCTTCTTAGCGGTTTAAAATCAAACTGGTATATCGTATCTTTGGGCTCTCCCTTTTTAAATCTATAATGTAGGAAACCAACTCTATCCAGATGCCAGCCATCATTTGACATCTTTCTTAACCACTGTCCTTCCTTTTTCTCCTGCCAGGCAAAAAATACCTTAACCACAGTCTGATTTTCCTCATTTCCGGTTACCTTATTCATTTTAAACTCCTTTCTTTCTTAAGAGGGTCTTGCCATTATTTGCCATCTCCTCTAATCTGTTTACTTCAAATTCTATTAGTTCTTTTCCAAGTTCAGTTATTATGTAGATTTTTCTACGGCTGTTTGGTTCTTTAGGTTCTCTAGGGATAATCAAGCTTGTATCCACCAGATTGCTCAGGGCTCCATACAGGGTACCAGGGCCAAGATGAATTCTGTCCTTGCTTAATTTTATTACTTTCTGCATAATGCCATATCCATGAAGTGGTTCCAAAAGAGACACCAGAATATAAAAAGTAGTTTCAGTAAGTGGTGATAATTTCTTTATTCTATTCATATAAAACCCTTTCTAATATATATTACGGTGAGCGATATAACATAATACGTTATATCGTCAAGCGATATAATAACATATTAGAAATAGCGGTGTCAAGAACTTTCTAAATATTTTTATAATTTAACTGATTTTTTGAATTTTATAGATTTGACTGAAGATGGTAGACGAAGCTTAAACAGAGATTATTGGTTTAAGTGATAGCATTTTTATGCAAGAATATATATTTTTCTTACTGTTTTTTTATTAAGATATCCATTACATAGTTGTCTGAAGTGGCTGCGTCTAATAGACGCAGCCACTTGCTACTTTCATCTCTTTCCGCCATAAGGTCCCAGGGCTTTTCCCACTGCAACTGCACTTTCTTATCCAGGAGGTGGCGGTTCGTGGGCGCAAAAGAGCCTGGCCACTATACGCAATGTTAGAACCGCAATAATTGCTTCAAGGGAGGATATTTTTATACCAGAATTGAGTTTTTAACTTTGATTTAGCTCTATCTTAGGTCTATCCAATCTTAGAAAAAACCTTCTTATTAAAATAATAATAGCGGCAATATATGTTAAGTATATTATAATCTCCAGCAGTGAAGGAGATGGATTATAGCCAAACAGAGATTTTAATATTCCTCCGGCAATGCTATCTGTACTTAGTATATGACTGATATCATATATATTATCTTTGATTATTGGTAAAACTCCAGCTTCTTGAAATTCATGCATACTTGTAGAAAGTAGCCCTGCAGCTATGAGCATTATGAGTATTCCAGTTATCCTGAAAAACAAGGATAGATTAATTTTAATGGTAGAGACAAAAAATATTAAAGCTAAAACAATTGAAGATATTATCCCAATAGCTCCACCTATTATAAGCTCTCTTGAACCAATCTGATAGCTAATAGCTCTAAAGAATAAGACTGTTTCGGCACCTTCCCTAAATACTACAATAAATCCCAAAAAGAACAGACTAAAAATTCTTCCTTTATTTATGGCTTTTCCTACTGAAATTTCAATATCACTTTTAATCCTTCTTGCCTGATTGTTCATCCAGAATATCATATAAGTCAGAACTACTACTGCCAAAAGCATAACCGAGCCTTCAAAAATCTCTTCTACCTTGCCTTCAAGCCCGCCAAATAAAAGCTCGAAGATATAAGCAAGACCCATACTTAAAACTATGGCAAATATTACTCCAAAAATTACATGTTTTATATATCTCTTTTCACCTATTTTAAAGAGATAGCTTATAATTATTCCGACTATTAAAAAAGCCTCCAGTCCTTCTCTAAAGGCTATAAAAAAACTTGAAAGCATCACTTTCCCTCTTACTAATAATTAATTCCTGCTAATACTGTAATTATAGTATATTATAATTACAAGTATTTTTTATTTTAAGGAGTTAATTGAACTGATAGTGTGGCCAAATATGATGGAGGTTTCTTTGGAGGATAAGGATTTATCTGGATAATACTTATCCTTATCTTCATTGTAGCAATAATTGTTGGAATTATACTTTTAATTGTCTGGTTGGTAAGAAGAGTAAATCGTTCAGAGGAGAGTCCATTAAAAACAAGTAATGCTCTTGAAACACTAAAAGAAAGATATGCTAAAGGAGAAATATCCAAAAAAGAATATGAAAAAATAAATAAGGATATTAGTTAATGGATAAAACATTTAAAATACAAAAAAAATATAATCGAAATGCTATTGTTTACGATTTAATAGAATTTCCTGTTGAAAAAGTACTTTATTCAAAATGGAGAAAAAAATATTTTTCTAACTTGATAGGAAAAGTATTAGATGTTGGGATAGGAACGGGGAAAAATATTGACTACTACAATAATGAAGCTGAAGTAACTGGAATAGATTTTTCAAAAAAAATGTTGGAAAAAGCCAAAAGAAAGCTTAAAAAGTCAGGAAGAAAAAATATTTCGCTAAAGCTAATGGATATTGAAAATCTTAAGTTCAGGGATAATTCATTTGATTATGTTATAACTAGTAGTGTATTTTGTTCAGTCCCTAATCCTATAGAAGGATTGAAAGAGATTAAAAGGGTTTTAAAACCTAATGGAAAACTTATAATGGTAGAACATGTTTTAAGTAAAAATAAGATAATAGCTTTCTTTGAGAATTTATTTAATCCACTGGTAAAATTTTTAACTGGTGTAAATATCAATAGAAATACTAGACAAAATATAGAAAAATCAGGTATGGTTGTTAAAAAAGAAAAAAACCTTGCACTTATTGATATATTTAGGTTATTTGTAGCAGAGAAATAAACATAAAAGGACAGGCTGGCCATAGCGGACGAAGTTGATAGCATGAAAATCCAGAGAAGATAACACACTAAAAAACAAAGTGCACCTCCTTTAAGAGGCCTATGATAAAATTAATTTATCAATAACCTAAGTTTATGCAAAAGGAGGCACACAGTGAAATACATAGGATTAGATTTACACAAAAAAAGTATTTTTGCAACCGTTTTAGGAGAAGATGGAAAGATTTTATCGAGAGCAAAAATAGGATCAAAAACCAGGGATATCTACTACTATCTTAAAAACCAGGGCAAAAGAGAGGAACTCTCTGTAGCTATGGAGGCCTCATATAACTGGCCCTATTACTACCGGGCAGTAGAAGAGGCAGCAGACACCATAGTGCTTGCCCATCCACTAAAGACCAGGATTATAGGAGAGGCCAAAATAAAGACAGATAAAATAGACTCCAAGGTACTGGCCTATATGCTAAAAGCAGATATGCTTCCCAGAGCTTATGTGCCATCAAGGGATACCATGGAAAACAAGATGCTGCTCAGGGCAAGAATATCCCTGGTAAGGATAAGGACCCAGATAAAGAATAAAATACACGCTATAGTGGACCGTAACCGGGACAGCTACATTGGCCTGGAGAATATAGCTGATATCTTTGGAAAGACCGGAAAGAAGATCTTAAGAGATACAACAATATGCCCTACTGACCACAAGATAATCACTGGATACCTTGACCTAATGGATGAAATAGATAAAAAAATAAAGGACATTGAATCCCAGATAGATAAAAGATCACTAAAGGACCGAGACATAGAACTTCTAAAGACTATACCCGGCATAGGAACCTTTACCGCCTTTCTGGTAAAATCCGAAATAGATGATATCTTAAGATTTTCCTCCAAGGGAAAACTTAGCTCTTATGCAGGACTTATCCCTTCCACTCATGGAAGCGGGCAAAGGCTGCACCATGGAAGGATTGTAAAACAGGGAAACAAATTCCTGCGCTGGGCCTTAACCGAAGCAGCCCAGACCTCCATAAGATGCTCTGAGTATTTTAGATACCACTACAGCAGGATAAAATCCAGGAAGAATGCCAATTCTGCTACTATTGCTGTAGCCAGAAGATTGCTTGAAATTATATATGTAATGTTAAAAGAAGGCAGAGAATATATTGAAAAACCTGTAGATATAAAATAATGGCTGCCCTCATGGTTCTATAACTATCAAGAGTTCTGAAGTTGATTAGGGAGCCGCAACCGGAGAGCTATTGTGTATTTTTAGATACGGATAGATGAATGATTTTGGATAATTTAATAGTGTTTTTATATTATATTGGTTTTTTCTCTTAGTTTTTATTGTAATTGCAATAAGAGGTGTACTATGGTTTTTATATTATTATTTAAACATACTTGTCAGTAATTATTTATTGACAAATATTTTCATAGATAGAACCAGGATTATAGCTTCAAACAAGGATATTTTTGTACCAGAAATAAACATATAAAAAGAATGGATATATAATATCACTCAGTTATCTGATAAGCTGGATTATACCACTGCTTTTTCCTTAAATTCCTTTATTGCCTGCAAAGCCTGATTGCTCTACGTCCCGGATTATTATCCAGCCTACTATCATATCTTTATTTAACCCCGACTTACCAGATTCTCGAGCACTTCTCCAAGTTTCTCTGCACCCTTGCGGTATGAAAAATGCTCTTCAACAGTTGTCCTGCTGTTTTTACTTACCCTGGTATACAATCCCCTATCCTCAAATAATTGAACCACGGCTCCAGCAAACTGTTTGGGTTGGTCAGCAATTACAATATTTTCCATATTTCTTACCATCAGTCCTTCTGCACCAAGGGATGTGGTCACCACCGGTATACCCATAGCCATCGCCTCAAGTATTTTCCCCCTGAAACCATAACCCAATCTCAAAGGTGCGACAAATATCATTGCTTTTTTAAGGTGATCCTTTACATCGTCTACTTCCCCGGTTACTATAATATCCTTATCTCTCTTTGCTTCGGAAAGAATCTCCCTGGTGGGCTCCCGGCCTATCACATAAAACTTGATTCCCCCAACCCTGCTCTTAATATCGGGCCATATTTCTCTAATAAAAAACATTACTGCATCAGCATTAGGATTGTGCGGATAATTTCCCAGGAAAGCAACACTTATTTCCCTATCACTTTCCGGAAAAGGACTAAACCATTCGGTATTAGTTCCATGAGGAACCACTTCTATCTTTAGATCCGGCTCTATCTTTAAAATCCTCTCCTTTTCCTGCGGGGTCAAGGTAAGCAGAAGATCGGCATACTTATACATTGCGAACTCATATTGCTTTAACCTATAAAGATTTAACCAGGAATCAAACCCTTCCCTGGAAAAGAAACCATATAGTTCCAGGGACTGCCTTCTGGCCAGAGTATAGCTCTCGTGACAGGATATCACTCTCTTTGTCCTGCTATCCATCCCATAATTTTTATACAGATACTGGCCCATGACGCTGTACTCTGTCAGGATCACATCATATCCGGATCTGACCGTCATCCTGGCAACCATCTCTCTCATTTCCCGTGATCTGGTGTTTGCCATATAAGATGGAACTTCTGAGAAGAAATAATCATATGCTTTTCTGAACCTGTTTCTAACCTTTGGATATGGCATTAACTCTATCTCACCCAGATAAGGCTCCAGGGTATCCAGGTATTTCCTATCTCCCTCCCTTATAAATGATGCCAGGCCGATCTTATGGTTTTCAGATAAATATTTTATCCGATTATAAACAAGAATGGGGCCTCCAATTACTTTGCCATGTGGAAACTCTTTTGGTACAAATAGTATTTTCATGCTTAATTTTCTCCCGACTATCGGATTTCTTAATATATATCTATTCCGGTATGCCAATTCCTGCAACAGCATTAGTCAAAACCTTCCAATTGGATTTGAGCTCTAAGAGCCATTTTCTGGTATCTATAGCTTTATATTTGTCCGACTTGACTATCTCTTCATTAATATTGCACTGCTCCATACCAGGCCGGTCTCCAGCTTCCTTATAATCTCTGTAAAGAAGTTTGTTAGCCGCAAGTATTTTTTTCTCCAGATCTTCTCCCAAAAAAAGACCGGGGTAAGGCATCAGCTCATCCCTGCTGACTTCATCTAAATGGCTATGGTCTGATACCTTTTTATTCTCATATAAGAATCTTTTAATATCTTCCCGGAAGCTTAGCCATTGTGGATTTTTTTTAGATGGTGGAAGGTGCATTATGGAAAGGGTGTTATCCAGCCAGAATTTCACACCGCTTATCCGTGTATTGATAAGGAAATCAATATCTTCCCCCCTTGTAATCGCTGGATCAAAAGCTATATTTGCCAGAAGTTCCCTATGAATAACCATATTTCCACCGAAAACAAAAGGAGTCGGTTTTAATCTCGGGCTCTTACCAATAGTCTGGTCAAAAGCCTGATTCATCGCAAGTACATTATTCCAGTGCTCCTTCCTCCATAAAGGTACATTGGTTTCATCTAAACTGTAATTCCCATCACTATTAATATAATATCCAGCTACAGCCAGTATTTTTTCTCCTTTGACTTCTGTACCCACAAACTCTACTGCCTTGTCGATAAACTTACTGTCTGTAAAGACTTCATCATCATCGATAAAGATAACAAGCTCACTACTATTTAGGATTCCAGCAAGGGAACACATATTCCTTACTGAAGAATAATTATCAAGATTGATTAAGGCACAGGCATCAAGAGGAACATTATTATTAAGAAGTTTTTTCTCGAGGTTCTTCAGGTTTCCTTGATGAACAAGACTTATATCAATCTTTCCATTAAAAGGCTTGCAGATCTCTTCAACCCTGCTTATTACTTCATTCTCAATACTATCCAAAGTTGATGCCACAATTAGCACCACTGAAAAATCACTTCTGTTTAGCACATCCAGGCTTTCAAGAGCTCTTCCAAGGGTTCCTTCCTGATCAAGGGAGATGGGATGGTCAAATACTCTATCTTCCTGTAAATCAGTACCCTCGGTAGGACTCCAGTATGTAGGAATGACCATAGTTATTTTTTGCAAAAAAATCCTCCAATATAATGTTAAAAAATATTACTTTATTTATTAGGTATAAGATAATTATATAGGCTGTCTTTATATAATTCTATGAGTATGTGGTATTGGCTAATTTATTGATAAATCTACCAATTAAAAGTCTTTGGATATTTTAGATTAGTAAGAGAAACAGGTTGGCTGGCCACTATACGCAATGTTAGAACCGCACTAATGGCTTCAAGGGAGGATATTTTTATACCAGAATTGAGTTTTTAGATTTAAATTTCACTTTATATGTTTTTATTTATATTGATATACGTTATCGTTTTAAGACATCTATAGTGTTTATTATTGCGATTAAATAATAACAACTATTTTAAGGATTTAATTTGAAATGTTAGAAAATCTTTTCTTTATTCTCGGGATTGTAAATAATCTATTTTTAACTTTCATCTTTCTGATTCGAAATAAAATAGCTGTCTTACAGCGAATCGGGTGGATTTATTTTCTATTGGCAATTCCAGCAGCCTATAGAATTTTCTTGGCTGTAAAGGAGCATAAAGCAGTACAATATAGTATATTCCTAGGGATCTTCTTAGCGTTTTTAGCCATAGAAGGTTTATATGATTATATTTTAAAAATTAATTTCCGAAAAAACTGGAAACTATTAATTCCATATTTAATTCTTTATTATGCGATGAGCTATGGATTTGTGGTGATGGTTTGGGAAAACTCTTTAATGCGTGGAGTTATAATGCTTATTCTTGTTATTGTCCAAATAATAGTGAATATAAGCACCCATCGCCTTGCGAACAGAAAAAGTGCACCATTTAAATGAATGACTTTTGAGTGAACCTACCTGATGAGATGTACCGAAAAAGATTTCTCATAAAGATTATGAATCAATAAAATAGTTTATTATCGGGGAACTATTGAATCTAATTACTATTTACTTTTCTACATATTGCACGACTTCCTAAATTAATAGAGTCTTATTATTTATAAGATATCTGCGATATAGTTGTCTTAAGTGGCTGGCCAGGAAGGATTCGAACCACAAATAATTTTTAATATATTATTGAATACATTTATTAATTAATGTCTTAAGATGGTGCCCGAGGCCAGAATCGAACTGGCACGAGGAAAAACCTCAACGGATTTTAAGTCCGTTGCGTCTACCAATTCCGCCACTCGGGCAGGTGACTGATTTGCTGATTTATATTATCAAAAATCAACCAAGGTGTAAATAATTCCATCCAAAATATCTCTTTCACTTACCAGAATATCTTTAACATCCAGCATTTTTAAAACTTCCAGAACAATTGCTGTGCCACCAATAATGACATCTGCTCTTCCGGGGTGAAGCCCCACTACTTTTTTTCTGTCTTTAAGATCCAGACTGCAGAGATTTTTATAAATATTTTCAATTTTTTTAAGGCTTAGAATATGCCTGTGTATCTTTTCACTGTTGTATGCCGCCAGTTTCAAATCAATCGCTGCCAGAGTGGTTATGGTGCCGGCTACCCCAATTATAAACGCGACTTTATATAGGTTAATTTTACCAGTAGTTTCTTCCAGCTCATTTACAATATACTGCTGCATCTGACTTAGACTATTTGTATCCGGTATACTGGAGCCAATAAATTTTTCAGTTAAACTGACGCATCCAAGATTTAAACTTTCAACCAACTGCAGGTTATAGTTACAATCACCCAGTATGAATTCACTGCTCCCGCCTCCAATATCCACTACTAAAATTTTACCGGTGAGATCCACCTTGCAACGGGGATAATTTAAATCCATATCCCTTACTGCGCCGTAGAAGCTCAACCGGGCTTCTTCCTGGCCGCTGACAACATCAATTTTCATCCCCAGATGTTTGTAGACATAAGATATAAACCAATCACTGTTTGATGCTTTTCTTATTGCACTTGTCCCTACAACCCTGAATTTTTTTACATTATAATCTCCAATTAAACGCTGGTAACCCGAAAGAGCTTCGACAGCCTTTCTGGCAGAATCTTTACCAATCATATTATTTTCGTCCAGATTTTTACCCAGGCGGGTAATTTTCATCTTTCTTTCCAGTGGAATGAATTTATTGTTTTGGTAATCAGTGATTAGTAATCTGGTGGAATGGGTTCCAATATCAATAGACGCTAATTTCATTTAAAATTATTTATATACCTTTTCTAATCCCGAATTAATTAATTTCCTCATTATAGAATATCTTTATATTTTCCCACAGGTCTGTATTTGAATAAATATCATCACCGGAAGCCTGGTTGCCGTCATTTTTATAATTCTGTTCAGATTCATCATCCTTAAGAACTACAGAAAAATTGGTCTCATCACCTGCAGTCATATTAAACTGCTTTCTGGCTTCAAGCTCTATAGCTTCTTCTCCATATAAGCTTTTTTCAAGCGCTAGAAGATTGATATTCTCATTCCTGTACCAGTTTAGTTTCTCTTCCAGCTCTACTAACTTTTCTCTCTTTTCTACAATATTTTTTATCTGATTTATAGAGGTAAGGACAATAATTACGATAAAAATTAAGAAGATGGCAATAGAAATATTTATTTTAGCCTTTCTGGAAAATCTGCTGACAATTTTAATATTATCATCCATTTTAATTTTGTTGCTATGTTTATATTACTTCTTTATTTACTACATTAAATGACAGCTCGCTAAAATTAATACATATATTTTTGTAAGTATAACATATGCTACAATAATGCCAATATCTTATAAATTTTAGTAATATTTTATAAATTAAGACTAAAAAAATAAAGTTGTTGTTTTTAATTGCCAATTTTATTAAAATATCAACCTATATGTTAGATTTTATTCAATAATTGAACTCAAAAATGTAATGAAAGACATACCTTTATTTTCTTCCAGGACCCAAAAAAAAATCGCCGAACGGGTATTGCTTGGTTTTGCAATAGCTATAATACTTGGCTCGCTAATTTTATTAATCCCCCAGATGACCCAAAATGGAAAAATTAGTTATATAGATGCAGTTTTTACTTCCACTTCAGCCATCTGTGTTACAGGGCTGGTAGTCCAGGACACTCCAACATATTTTTCTGACTTAGGTAAAATTGTAATACTTATCTTCATGCAAATTGGCGGACTGGGGATCATGACTGTGGGCTCTATTTTTGGATTAATTCTGGGAAGAAAAATACAAATTAGAGATAGATTTTATATCAATACCAGTTTCGGCGCAAAACAGCCGTTTAGCGCATCCAAATTTTTCATGGTAATAGCAGGTACTACATTTACCATAGAATTCATTGCATTTATTATTATGACTGCTATTTTACATTTTAAGCAGTTTTATCCACTGAAAGCATCAATGACTTTTAGCTTATTCCACACCGTTAGCGCTTTTTGCAATGCAGGTTTTTCTCTTTATTCTAACAGTCTGCAAAGTTTTAGCTCAGATATTCCTCTAAATTTAATATTTATGGTTTTAATTGTACTTGGAGGAATCGGTTTTCCTGTAATTTCTGAGATTATTTCTTTCAGGAGAGTAAAACATTTTTCCCTGCATGCAAAAGTGGTTATGATCACCACTGCCTCTTTGATACTGATTGGAGCAGTTATGTTTTTTCTTCTTGAGTTTAATAACCCGGAATCAATTGCAGGCAGGCCTCTTTCAACTAAAATTCTATCCAGCTTCTTCCAGTCAATCACTGCCAGAACAGCTGGTTTTAACACCATTAACACTGCCAGCTTAAATGTTGCCACTATTTTCTTTCTTGCCTTCTTTATGTTTATAGGAGCATCGCCGGGAGGAACTGGAGGTGGCATAAAAACTACCACTTTTGTTGCCGTGACTGCAGGCGGTTTTAGCTCCATCAGAGGAAGAAGCGAGGTCACATTACTTAAAAGAAAGCTGCCCTCAAGTTTAATATACAGGGCTTTAACCCTGACCATTACCGCAATTGCATTAATTATAATTTCAACAATCGGGATACTGGTATTTGAGAGATACTCTTTAAAAGAAGTTTTATTTGAAGTAATATCGGCATTTGGTACCGTGGGTTTAAGTACCGGAATTACACCAGCACTTTCTACACCAAGCAAGATAATATTGATACTTACTATGTATATTGGTAGAATTGGTATCAGTACTTTATCTGTAGCTATTGCAATAAGAGGTATAGTTAATAAAATAACTCATCCTGAAGAAACAATAACAATCGGATAGGAATTATGAAAAAACAATTTTTAGTAATAGGATTAGGAAGATTTGGAGTAAGTGTTGCTGGAACATTAACAGAAGCCGGCTACAGCGTGGTAGGTATAGATCAGTCTGAAGACCGGATTCAAAGGGTTTCTGAAGAGATAGCAGATGTAATAAAATGCGATGCAACAGATGCAGATATATTGGAATCTATAGGTATCTCTGATTATGAAGCAGTTATTGTATGCATCGGAGAAAAATACATCCAAAACTCAATACTGGTAACCCTGCTTCTTAAAGAAAAAGACGCAAAAAAGATAATTGCTAAAGCAGGAACTAAAACACAGGGAAGGGTGCTTTCAAAGGTTGGCGCAGACATTATAGTATATCCCGAAAAAGATATGGGAGAAAGAGTTGCGAGAAGCCTGGTAAGTTCCAATATTATTGATTTTCTGAGGGTCAGCCCGGATGTAAGTATTATTGAAATACCCGCACCTGAAACGATAGTTGGAAAGAACTTAATAGAACTAAATTTAAGGCACAGATACGGGGTAACTATAATAAGTATAAAAAACAGTAAAAACGAAATTATGTCTCCTCCTGATGTCAACTATAAATTTCAGAAAGATGATGTCCTGACATTAATTGGAGAGGACAAACTGTTAAGAAAACTCCGGTTCACAGAAGATTAAGCTGCGTGAACATTCCCAGGTATCGTTCCAGGTATAACTTATTCCACCTCTTCTACATTTATAAGATTGGTGGTGCCCGGTTTATTTACTAAAACCCCTGCAGTAATAATCACTCTATCGCCTGTATTTATATATTTAAGTTTTTTCGAAACATTTATAGACTCATCAATCATCATATCAATATTTTTAGTAAATTTCATTCTTACCGGAATAACACCCCAGCTTATCATCAACTGTCTTACTACCCACTGGTTGGGGCTGGTGCCAATTATCATGCTCCTGGGCCTGTTTTTGGAAACCTGCCTGGCTGTGTGCCCAGACTCGGTTGAAGAAATAATAGCTTTCGCATTCAGCATATTGGAAATTTCACGAGAAGCAAAGCTTATGGCTTCCGTAATAGTATCCTGGGTAATTCTTAATTTTTTTCTTAAGATAACATCATTTCGTAAAATGGCATCATAATCCAGAGAGGCTTCAGTTTTATTTATTATTTTAACCATCATTTTTAAGGATTCCATGGGATACTTGCCGACCGCAGTTTCCCCGGAAAGCATAACCGAATCCGAACCATCTATAATTGCATTTGCCACATCGCTCACTTCAGCTCTTGTAGGCCTGGGATTTCTCATCATAGAATCCAGCATTTGTGTAGCAGTAATTACAGGCTTACCTGATATATTGGCTTTTTTTATAATCCTTTTCTGGATATGGGGGATTTCCTCTGCGTTCATTTCAATTCCCAGATCTCCTCTGGCTATCATAACAGCGTCCGCTGAATTTAAAATACTGTCAAAGTTTTCAACCGCCTCATGTTTTTCAATCTTTGCAATAACCATTGCGTGACTTTTTTTACCGCTTATTATTCTTTTGATTTTTTCTATATCATAAGAATTTCTCACAAAAGATTGGGCTATGAAGTCTACTTCCAGTTTTAAACCAAGATTTAAAAATTCCAGATCCTTTTTGGTAACCGAAGCCGCACTTATATGTACACCCGGAAGATTAATTCCCTTATTGGAACTCAGCAGTCCCCCGGTTATAACTTCGCAAACAGCTGACTTTTTGGGTACATTAATATCCAGCACTTTGCACTCAATCAAACCATCATCTATAAAAATACAGCTGCCCTTTTTAATATCTTCTATAAATTTATCATAAGTAACCTTAATTATATTATTTATACCAGAGTGACTGGAATCACAATTATCGGCTACAGCAAAAATAACTTTTTGTTTTCTTTCCAGTCTTATATTATTTTTTAAATCACCTACCCTGATTTTAGGGCCCTGCAGGTCCAGTATTATTGCTGTGTTTCTTTTAAATTCCTTTGAAACCCTTCTGATTTTTTCTACTATTTCCATAACCTCTTCGGAGTCACTGTGAGAAGTATTTATCCGGGCTACGTCCATCCCGCCAGTTATTAGCTCTTTTAAGATATTTCCTTCTTTACTGGCAGGTCCAATAGTACAAATTATTTTGGTCTTTCTCATGGCAGCTCTCTTTTTGCAATTTCCCATAATTTGTCTTTTTCTTTCAGCGGCAGTTTTTTAAAATCCAGATTATTTTCATCAGCATATTTCTCCATAAAATTAAATCTTCTTACAAATTTTTTACTTACTTCATATAGGCTTTCTTCACAATCTACGCCTGAACGCCTGCTGAAATTTATTATACTAAAAAGGACATCTCCGATTTCATCAAATACCCGGCTTTTTCTGCCTTCCCTTACTTCTTTTTCAAGTTCAGTCAGCTCTTCTTTTATTTTGTCAATTATATCAATTGCCTTATCCCAATCAAAACCCAATCTTGAAGCTCTATTTTGAATTTCAGAAGCATAATGGAGAGACGGTAGGGACCTTGGGATTCCTCTAAAAATTGAATCAGGTTTTTTAAATTTCTCTTTTCTTTCTTTTTTCTTGATAGCCTCCCAGTTTGCCAATATCTCATCGCTACTGCTCAAAGTCATTCCCTTAAAAACGTGAGGATGCCTTCTTATCAACTTCTTTATAATGCTTCGCAACACTTCACTTATATTAAACTTTTTATTTTCAGCTGCAATCTGGCTGTGAAAAACTATTTGAAGCAGCAGGTCACCTAACTCCTCTTTAAGTCCTTTATAATCATCATTCTCAATACTCTCAACAGCCTCATAAGTTTCTTCAATTAAATTCCTCTTGATAGTCTTATGGTTTTGCTCTCTGTCCCATATACAACCATCAGGCGATCTAAGCTTTCTCATTATATCCACCAGAATAGCAAATAGTTTGCTGCTGTCATTGATTTTGTCTATATTTTCCAAATCTCTGCTATTTAGTTGAAATTTCATTCGCTTTCCTCTCCAATACTGTTTAGTGTCCCTTCCACATCTTTAAAATACTCAATATTAACTTCTTCTATTAGTGAAAAAATAAAATCCTCCCATTTTTCCATCTTATGTAAATTCAACAGGTATGCGTTTATGGATTCTTCAACTTCATCAAATTTCTGGATATATTCTTCCTGACGGTCAAAAACCTTTATAATGTGAAATCCATATTTGGTTTCAACAATCTCACTTACTTCCCCCAAATCCAGAGAGAATAATGCTTCTTCAAATTCCTCGATCATCTGTCCTTTGCTTATATAATCCAGATCTCCCCCGCTGGCCGCACTTGCACTATCGTCTGAATATTGCCGGGCCAGATCTTCAAAATCTCCGCCATTATTTAATTTATCCTCCACCATTTTTATTTTTTTCAGAGCCTCCTCTTTTCCCTCTTCAGTCTCTTCAGAATTATCTTCTACCCACGGAAATATGGCCAGGATATGGCTCGCTTTAACTCTGGCTGGAACTACAAATAATGTTTTTTTATTATCATCATAATATTGTTTTATCTCCTGGCCGGTCACAATTACATCTGCAGTGACTACGTCAAAAATTTTACTCCCGAGCATCAGGCTCCTGAAGTAATTTTCAAGAAATTTTCTATCTATGCCCATATCCTTTAAACCCTTCTTAAAATCCTCTTCCGAGGAATAAGAATCAATTATCAATTTAATCTGTTTATCAACTTCCTCACTGCTTACGGTAATATTATTTTCCTCTGCGTACTTTTCAAGAAGTTTTGTAACAATGAGAGAATCAATTATACTGGCTTCCAGAGTTTTTATCTCCTCTTCATCCCCAGTTAATTCGCTACTCGTGCTCTGTTTTTTATAAAAATTAATATAAGTATCGACTTCCTTTTGCTTTATTTCTATTCCATCCACCCTGACTACTGTCTTGCTGCAGCCAGCAAACAAAAAAACAAAAATGAAAATAAATAGCATAATTATGCAGATAACGCTTCTCTTCAATCTTTACCTTCTTTCCTTTTATTGAATATTATATGAAACTCATTATATCATTTAGGCTTCCTAAGACTAAGTCTAAATCAATACTTTTACTAACTTTTTTTATTATTATTTGCTTGAAAACCGGTTCGTATGACAGGTTCTTATTCTTTCTATTCATTTCACCGGCCCTGCCCTGAGACATATCCACTTTTTTCAAGTAAATTCCCTTCTCGTCAGAGAAAACGAGCTTTTCTATCTTTGCTTTCCTGAGTAAATATTTTAATTTGGCTATATTTACAAGATTATCTACCACCAGTGGCGCTTTTTTATACCGCAAGTTCATACCCTTCCTGACCTGGTCTATTTCACCAAGACTTTTTGCATTTCCCAATATCTTATAAATATTAACTCTGTCTCTTTCACTTTCAATATAACTTTTTGGGATATAGGCACTTACTGGCAGGTCAATTTGAACATTAATATCCTCTTCAATCTTTTTACCTTTAAGTTTTTCAATCTCTTCTTTTACTATCTGACAGTACATATCAAAACCCACACTATTTATGTGACCATGCTGCCTTGGACCTAATATTTCCCCTGCTCCTCTTATTTCCAGGTCTCTCATTGCTATATTGTATCCTGAACCAAGGTCGGTATATTCTGTCAAAGTCTTAAGCCTTTGAAACGCAGGAAGACTTAGATTTCCCCTGCCGGGATAGAATAAATAAGAATAAGCTCTCTCAGAAGACCTACCCACCCTGCCTCTCAATTGATACAGCTGAGATAATCCAAACAGATGTGAATTTTCAACTATTAATGTATTTACATTCCCAATATCCATTCCGGATTCTATTATTGAAGTGGTCAGCAGTATATCGTATTTTTTATTTACAAAATCACTCATTATTTCTTCTATCCTGCTGCCGTCCATCCGGCCATGAGTCAGAGCAACTCTTGCTTCCGGGACTAATTGCTGCAGCTGGATTTTCTTATTTTCTATACCGGATATTCTATTGTATACATAATATACCTGCCCTGCCCTGGCCAGTTCCCTCTCTATAGCTCTTCTTACAACCTGATAGTCAATCTCACCCACAAAAGTTTCTATTGGGTTCCTACCCTCCGGATGAGTTTCAATTAATACAATATCTCTGACTCCTGTAAGAGACATATACAGTGTCCTGGGAATAGGGGTAGCGCTTAAGGTCAGTACATCCACTTCAGTTTTTAACAACTTTATCTTTTCCTTGCTTCCGACTCCAAATTTCTGTTCTTCATCTACAATTATAAGACCCAGGTCTTTAGGCCTTATATCTTCCTGGAGAATGCGATGGGTTCCAATTATCATATCTATTTTGCCATCATTAAAATCTTTCACTATGTCTTTTTGTTTTTTTCTTGATCTAAATCTGCTCAAGACTTCTAAAATGACAGGGTAGTTTTCATACCGCTCGCTGAAAGTCTGGTAATGCTGATCAGCAAGAATGGTGGTCGGGACCAGCATCAGAACCTGTTTCCCATTTTCTATTACCTTAAAAGCTGCCCTTACAGCAACCTCAGTTTTCCCGAATCCTACATCTCCAATTACCAGAATGTCCATTGGTTTAGGTTTGCCCATTGCATTCTTTACATAATTTATGGCTTTAATTTGATCAGGGGTCTCCTTAAACGGAAATAAATCTTCTATCTCCTTTTGCCAGGGGCTATCAGCAGGAAATGCATAACCACTGGCAGAATTTCTCTCAGCATATAATTTAGCAAGGTCAATAGCAAACTTATGGACAGATCTCCTGACTCTTCTTTTAAGACTATCCCAATGCTTAGAACTAAGAGAGGTTACTACCGGTTTTTTTGCGCCAACATATTTACTGATGCGGTCAGCCTGCCAGGTTGGAACATATAGTTTATCATTATTTGCATATTCTATAAAAAAATATTCCCTTTTATAATCGCCAATCTGCTCTGAGATAATATCAATATATTTTCCAATACCATGGTTTTTATGAACTATATATTCCCCGGGCTTAAAATACTCAAGCTCACTGCCAGTAGAAATCTTTTTTTCAGAGATCTGGTACTGCATTTGGTCATAAATATCCAGTTCCCCATATAATGAAACATCTCTTGACTGGTAACCCCTGTGTAACCTGCTGTTCGAGATACTGACAACATCTGATTTGAGTAAATTATATTTAACTCCAACTCCACCTCTTAAATAGCTATAGGATATGGAACTGCCTAAAAATAATTCTTCTATCTTCTTTCTTCTTTTACTTCCACCAATAGAAATAATAACCTTCTTTCCGCTTTTTAAATCTTTTTTTATATTCCTTATAAAAACAATGGAATTTCCAAAACCTTTCTTCTGCCTGGTTATTCTCTGCAAATTAAATTCACTTTTACTGGTGGCCTGTTCTTTGGTGGAAACTATATTTAATTTTAAATAAAAATCCTCTTTTTCTAGAAAATCTTTTTTCACCAGATAGGAGTCTGCAATTTCTTTGCTCGCAGTTGCCAGAATATCTTTGTCTCTATCAAACACCTTATGAAGAATATCAATATCGCTTCTTATTTTCAGATAAATTTCTATTGGATCACAAAATATGACCGCAAGCTTTGGAATACTTTTCCGGAGCAGATCAATAAAAGAGATCATTTTTTCAGGTGGTTTTATGCTATCTATCTCTTTTATCTTCCAGGGATTTGTATTTGGGAAAATAGAGATTTTATCCAATTTCTTTATCAGCTTCTGACTTGAAATATCATAAAAATATATTTTTTCCGCTTCATCTCCAAAAAAATCAATCCTTGCAGGATTCTCTCCGGCTATATCATAAATATCAACAACTTCTCCTCTTATACTGAATTCCCCTCTATCATAAACCATGTGTACCCTCTCATAACCGCTGTCTGTAAATCTGGATATCAACTGGTTCCTATCATATTCAATGCCAGTCAATATTTTTATACTTTCCAGCTTACCAGCTTTTGAGGCAGGCATTAAATTTAGCAAAGAATTGCTGGTAGCGATAACTAAAAATGGATATCTGGAGCTGTCAACATTAAATAAATTTTTAATGGTATTGAGTCTTTTTGTAAGGTTTTCTGTAGCAGTAATTTTATTTTTATAGAAAATGCTGTTTCCAAGACTGGGAAAATTAAATATTTTAACCCTTGAAATAGTACAATTTATTTCCTTTTCCAGCTCACAGGCTCTCTCCAGAGTTGATGTAATTACCAGAACCGGTATATTAAAAGACTTAAAAAAAGCACTTATTATAAAAGGCCAGATATTCTCATCAGCAATCAAGGTATCAAGACTGCCGCCACTACCTTTTTTATCTTCAGTATTTGCTCTTTCATATTTTTCTATAAACTGCTGCCACTGCTTTTCACTTGTAAAATTTTCTAAAAACATTGCCATCGCTAATATTTTAAAACCGTTGTCAAGAATGATTATATAAAAAAATAATTAAAATATCCTTTCAGGGTGCGAGCATTAATTTTCTTCATAAATTCTGGACGAATAAAAAAAACAAAAAACTTTATAATGAAAAAGATAATCAAGCACAATTAATCAGAAGTATAAAATAAAAACAAGGTAAAGGGCAAAAGTACAGGCGTTTTTAGTTATATTTATTTATAGCATATTCAATACCTTCTGTCAGGTAATCCCTTATGATATCTGTTGACCTCTGTACGCCGATTTCAACCTCTTCTCTTTCATTTGTACCAAACTCGTCAAGCACATAATCTGCTGCATCCTGCCTGCCCGGGGGTCTCCCTACTCCAAACCGGAGTCTGTCAAAATCATAGTTCCCCAGTTTATCTGCTATTGATTCCAATCCTTTATGTCCGCCGGTACCACCACCCGCCTTTAACCTGATCTCTCCAAATCCAATATCAATATCATCATGAATCACCAGCATTGAATTAATTTGCTTACGTAAGAAATTGTAGCACATAGCAACTGCAGTACCACTGCTATTCATATAGGTTTGGGGTTTTAAAAGTATTAATTTCTTACCATCATATGAGGATTCGGTAACTGTTGAATTAAATTTCCGGTAACAGCTTTTTTTCTCAAGACTCTCTGCAAACTTATCAATAATTTTGAAACCTATATTGTGTCTTGTAAATTCATAGTCTTTCCCGGGATTGCCAAGACCAATAATTAAAACCATAATAATTATTTTTTCCTGGAACCTTTTTCTTCCGGATGTTCTTTTTCTTCTGGATGTTCTTTTTCTTCTGCTAATTCTTCTTTCTCTTTACCGATTAACTCAGGCTCAACAACCTCTTCTTCAGCCTCTTCCTCAGCAACCAATTCTTTTTCCTTCAGTTGGGTCGGATGAATTATTGAAACTACTACTTCTTCAGGGTCATTCAATATTTTTATTTTATCAGAAATATTAATATCTGAAACCCTAACCGCCACGCCCATATCCAGGTCTTTTATATCATATTCGATATAATCTGGAATATCTGCAGGAAAGCAGGAGATATGTAACTCCCTCAGGCCGTGCTGCAGAACACCACCACCATCTTTAATTCCTACAGCTACTTCTTCATTGATAATATGGATAGGAACAGTAGTTTCAATTTCCTTCTCCATCTGTATTCTTAAAAAATCCACATTCAGAAATTCTCTAGTGATGGGATCTCTCTGAAATTCTTTTATTAAAACTGTTTCTTTCTTATTCTTTTTTGCACTATCTATATGCAGATCAAAAATTAGGCTGTAAATGCTTTTGCCTTTTACCAGGTCTTTAAATTCTTTTTCCCTTATCTTAATGCTAGCCGGCTCTTCCTTTAAACCATATACAACCGCAGGTATATAATGTTTATTTCTTAATCTTTTTGATGCATTACTTTTTATCTCGCTGTCATTTCTTTTTTCTACCGCCAAAGCTATATTTTCCATCTATTGCTACACCTACCTTTATGTTTACAGTTTAAACTAAATTTTCGCCCTTAAACAACTCGCTTACAGACTTGCAATAATAAACTTTTTTTATAGTTTTTGCAAGCAGAGATGCAATAGAAAGTATTTTTATCTTATCAGATTTACATTCTTTATTTAATGGAATAGTATCCACTACTACTATCTCATCAACTTTTGAATTTTCTAATTCTTCTATAGCATTACCCGAAAAAATGGGATGAGTCGCACCGATATAAACTTTCTTTGCCTTATGTCTTACTAACATATCAGCAGCCTTCAGTATTGTATCCCCTGTATCTATCATATCATCAAAAATTATGACCTCTTTTCCTTCTACATCTCCTACTACATGTTCTATTTCCGCCATATTAGGAGCAGGCCTTCTTTTATCCAGTATAGCAAGAGGAAAATGAAGTCTTTTAGCAAAAATACTTGCCCTTTTTACACCTCCTACATCAGGACTTACCACTACACCATTTTTAATTTTTTTCTCTTTAAAATACTTGGCTATTATAGGTATGGCAGTAACATGGTCTACCGGTACATCAAAGAAACCCTGAATAGTGGCGGTATGCAGGTCAACTAGTATGGCCCTATCCATTCCTGCTACTGAAAGCAAGTTGGCAAATAATTTTGCAGTTATTGGTTCTCTTCCTTCTGCTTTTTTATCCTGACGCGCATATCCATAATGAGGAATCACAGCATTTATCATCCCCGCAGAAGCCCTTTTTAAGGCATCTATCATTATGAGTAATTCTATTACATTATCACTTACAGGTTCACAGCATGTTTGCACTACAAATACATCTGCGCCCCTTACGCTTTCATCAAACTTTACATATACCTCGCCGTTTTTAAATTTAGTTCTGGTAACTTTCCCAGCATTAATTCTCAATTCCTCTGCAATCTTATCTGTCAGACCAGGATAAGATGACCCTGAAAAGAGCATCATTCTTTTATTGCTTTTATTATTTTTCATACTCCCTGCCTTAAATTATTTATACTTTTTTATTTTATAATTTTTTTCTATCTCTATACCTTACTGCACCATCTTTTATATTTTTTTGCTTCCCACGCTCTATTGCCAGAGAATTTGGAGGAACATCCTTGCATATAACCGACCCCGCAGCAATAATAGCTCCCTTTCCTATTTTAACCGGAGCTATAAGCATTGTGTCCGAACCAATGAACACATCATCTTCAATAATAGTTTTACTTTTCTTAAAACCATCATAATTAACCGTAACTGATGATGCGCCAATATTTACCCCTGATCCAATTTCTGTATCTCCTATATAGTTTAAGTGAGGAACTTTGCTTCCCCGGGCAATCTTAGATTTTTTAATTTCACAAAACGCTCCAATTTTCACATTGGACCCGGTCACGGTACCAGCTCTTATATAGCTGTAGGGACCTATATTATTGTTATTTCCAATAACAGAACCAAGTATAACCGAGGTATTTATCCTGGTGCCTTCACCTATATCGGTATCCATAACCTGACAGAAAGGACCTACTGTAGAGTTCTTTCCAATCCTGGTTTTACCCTTGATAAAACATGAAGGTTCAATGATTACATCCTTATCTATAACTACAGAGCTTTCAATATAACATGAACCAGAATCCCTTATAGTTACCCCATTTTTCATTAAACTTTCATTAATTTTCCTTTGCATAATATTTTCTACTTCCGAAAGCTGTAATCTGTCATTTATACCCATAACCTCCTGGTAGTCTGGAATTTTAAAACAGTTTACTTTTTTGCCATTTTTAATAAGCATTTCAATAATATCTGTCAAATAGTACTCTTTTTGGATATTTTTGGTGTTAATCTTTTCAATATTCTCAAATAAAGATTTTGTATCAAAACAATAAATAGAAGAATTTGCTTCACATATTTTTCTCTCTTCAGGGCTGGCATCAGTTTCCTCAACAATCTTTACTATATTTTCATTTCTGTCTTTTATAATTCTCCCATATCCTTCTGGATCAGGAACTATGGAGGTAATCACACAGGCTGCGCTGCCGGAATTGATTCTTTTTCCAACCAGTTTCCTTAAGGTTTCTATATTAACCAATGGACTATCGCCGGGGAGTATTAAAATATTCTTTCCAAAATTCTCCCCCTTTCTTCTTTTTATTGCGCAAACAGCATGAGCAGTACCCAGCTGATTTTCCTGGGTAACAGTTTTGGTTTGAGGAAAATTATTTTTTATATATTCACTAACCAGTTCCTTCCTGTAACCTACAACTGTAACTATATTTTTAGGATTTAATTTACTGACTAGAGATAACACATAATAGAGTATTGGTTGACCTAATATTTGATGAAGTACTTTGGGAATTTCTGACTTCATTCTTTTACCTTTACCGGCAGCTAAAATGACTACGCTCAAATCTTTAGAAAAATTCATTTTTTAAAAAGATTCCTACCAAAGATTTTATAATATTATTCACTGCTAAAATTGTAACATAAAAAATATATTTATCTAAGCGCTACTCTACAAATTTTCCACCGCTGATTTCCTTTGAAATAATATTAAAACCAGGTCCAAAAGAGACTTCAATATATATAAGATTATTACATTTCGCTCCAAGTATTTCCTTTCTTAAGAAATACTCTGCACCTGCCGGGCTTTCACCCTCGGAAACTCTGGATATTTCGCTATCCTTTCTTGCTCTTACTGTAATTTCTTCACCGCATTTGTTACATCTGACCGTAAAAGTAATAAACTTAGAGGCAGTATCTCCTGTTGATACAGTGAAAATATTTTTTAAATTTTCTAAAAAACCACCCATTTCAGCTCCTTTCCTTATTTGTCTATCTTGCCAATGATTTTTTCATTTTATGCCATAAGCATTATTATGTGGTCCTAAAGCAATAAACTTAATTGTATCATCTGTAAATTTATTACAATCACTACAAGTGACTATTTCATCATCACCTTTTTTTCGACACATACTACAATATAAATAAATAATGATGAAATTCTTTCGAACCAAACAACTATAGTACCCCCTGAAGTTTCCCTTCAATGGTTCACCTAAGGCAATAGGATTTTCTATAATCATATCTACTTTCTTTTTTATTGCCTTCTTTATGGAGCTAAACTTTTTTAAGGATTTTACAAAAGTATCACTGAAAAGTACATTCATCAAAAGACTTCTCTATAACTTAACCACTTAACTTTACCTGATCTTATTCTCGAAATAGTTTCTAAAAGACTCTTTTCAAAATCTGGATCGGACAGAATTACTTCAGTTGGATCGCCCTCTTTTACACGCTTTAAGCTTAAAATAAATTGAGTAAATATTTCAGAGACAGATGTTCTCTGTTCTTCTGCATAAATTTTGGCATACTCTATTAAATCCTTATCCAATGTTATATTTATTTTACTTTTACTCATTATGACCATCCTTTAATTTACTCTCATAATATACGCCTTTTATGCACTTCTGTCAATGCCTTTAACCAGTCACCTCAACTTATTGAATTCTCACAAAATCCTGCATTCATTTAAATAATTTTTTATAAAGAATGATTTAATATTAAAATATTTAACAATCTACGAGGCTATGATATTTGCCAAATAATCATTGAATCTAGTATCCGGTGGTGGGCTTTTCTCCAGGCTGAGCAGAAATTTTTTTACCTTTTTCCCTCCTCCAAATTCACCTGGAGCGCCGTCGCTCCTTATAACTCTGTGGCATGGCACAATTAATATTATTGGATTATTTTTTAATGCTGAACCTGCTGCTCGCCAGGCTTTCCTGTAACCAGCAAGGTTAGCCAACTTCCTGTAGCTTGTAGTTTTTCCGTAGGGTATGGAGAGAGCTACATTCCATATTTTTTTTTGAAACTGTGTTCCCTTTAAAAATTTGGTTTTAAAATTAAAGTTTCTTATTTTACCACTCAGATATTTAGTGATTTTATTCTCAATTTCTTTTGATTCTTTATTGATTACAGAAAACCTGTCTGAACCACTGAAATTATCCTTAATCTTTTCAATATATTTCCGGAAAGCCTCTTTTTTACATCCCAGAAATAAAACTGTTATTCCATCAGCCCTGTCTTCCCATAGGCAATAAAGTACGCCTATTTTTGTCCTAAATTCAGTTTTATTTACATATCTTATCATTGACCATTAACTTAAAAACTGGCTATGCCGGCCAAACCTTAACCTAGCTATTTAATCTAATGAAGTGTTCAATAGACCTGTCGTAGGTCCTCTCAGCTCTCTGGTCAAAATAGCAGGCCGGAAGCTCGCCAGATTGCCTGTGATAAGCTATACACTCACAACAAATACCCTTTCTTGAGCAGTCATAAGTACAGTTACAACTTTCTAAATTTCTTTCTTTATTACATTCCATTCCAATGATTCCTTTCCCTAATCTTTCCTTAATCAAGTTAAATTTTATTAAAATCTGGTTCTACTTTTCACTTATAGTACTTTAAAATTCAACCAGCTTGCAGTAATCAGTATTCAATCCCCTTTCTAGCCTTTATACCATTACTGAAAGCATGTTTTACCTCTTTCATTTCAGTTACCGTATCAGCAATATCTACTAATTTATGGTGAGCATTCCTGCCTGTCAGCACTATAGAAATCTCTTTAGGCTTATTTTTTATAAGGTCCACTACATCCTCCACTTTTAAAAGCCCGTAATCAATTAGATTATTTATTTCGTCTAAAATAACCATATCGTACTTACCACTGTAAATCTTCTCCCGGGCATACCTAAAAGATTCTATAGCATTATCTATCTGCTGGCTTGTAGGTTGCGGCTTGCCATTTTTAAATTTTATAAATCCTCTGCCCAGCTGTTCTATCTCAATTAAGGGTTTTAATTTTCCCATAATTTTAGCCTCGCCAGTTTTCCAGCGCCCCTTAATAAACTGCAGGATCAAAACCCTAAAATTATGACCTGCTGCTCTCAGTGCAAGACCAAGTGCTGCTGTTGTCTTTCCCTTGCCGTTGCCAGTATTTATCAGCACCGTACCCTCTTTAGAATCTTTTCCACAGATATTTTGCGAACAATTATTTTTTTTCTCTAAATCCATTTCCGGTTAGCCTTTGCTTAATATTTTAATTTTATTATACCCCATACATTATGATTTTATAAAACAATTCCATATCCATATTTTCTCTAAAAACATCTACTAACCCTGCCAACATGCGAGCCAGCGCCCTGTATCATTATGGATTTTGATCTACTTTTTATCTCATTGTAATTACAAACGCCTGAGTACCTGATTTTCCGACTTAACTACAATTGCTCCATCTCTTATTATTCTTCTGTAAAGCTTTTCTGCTTTTCCACCAGTATGATCTCTTTCTCTTATGTTTTTTTCATCTATTACTATCACTTTTTTCCCTGAACTGATTGCTTCTTTTACAGATACCAGATTTGAAAAATTGCCGAAGCCGAACTCCACTGCAGGGAGGATTATCACATCGCTTGATTTAATAAATTCAATGTTCTTATTCTGTGAAACAAAACTAATAGGTGAAAAAGGCGCTTCAGTTACATAAGAGATTCCCAGCATCTGAGCAGTATCAAGATCTGTATCCAGAGTATTTATAACTCCGCAGGATACCGTATAACCACTGCTGTGGAGTAAATTCATTACCGGTGATGCAGCTCCGCCGCCGCCAATTATATGAACTCTTAAATATTTGTTTGCTTTCTGGCTGGAAATACCACCATCAATAACCGGATTAAAAACCGGACTAACGTAAATTTTTTTAGTTACAGGATTTCTTCCTACAAATACATCACTTCCAAATACATTTCTTATACTTTCCCTGCTAATAATATCTTCTCCACTGCCTAAATTAAAAATTCTGCCTTCTTTCAAGAGCATTATTCTTTTGCTATTTTGTAGGGCAAGATTTATATCATGAAAAATTGCAATTATGGTCTTTTTTCCCTTTCTGTTTAAGCTTAGAAACAAATTCATAAATTCAATCTGGAAATTTATATCAAGATGAGAAGTGGGCTCATCCAGAAGCAATATAGAGCTATCCTGGGCTAGAGCTTGAGCCATAACTACCCGCTGCTTCTCACCGCCTGACAGTTCTGTAAACTTTCTATTGGCAAATGGTAATATTTTAGTCTTTTCCATGGCTCCCCTGACTACATCAAAATCTTCTTTTTCTTCCGTTCCAAATCTTGAAATGTATGGGTGCCTTCCCATCATAACCATCTCCGCTACAGTAAAGCTAAAGCCAGGATTGGTATACTGTGGCACCACAGCCACCATTTTTGCAATATCTTTTGGATTTAACTCCTTTATATCCCTTCCACCGACTTCAATTTTACCTTCATATCCTATTAGAACCTTGCTTATAAGATTTACCAGAGTGCTTTTGCCTGATCCATTTGGACCGAGGATTGAGATAAAATCTTCTTTCTCCACATTAAAACTTATATTATCCAGAACTTTTCTCTGATTATAAGAAAAATCTAAATTTTTAACCGTAATCATGTTTCTCTTTCCACTCATCTTATCTAAATTAACCTGTTTAAAAAACCTGTTTTTTTGACTTTACCAAAAGATACAGGAAAAACGGAACCCCTACAATTGAAGTTATAATCCCTACCGGAATTTCCCTGGGCATAAGAATAGTTCTGGCTAAAGTATCTGACATAAGCAGAACTATTCCCCCCGCTACAGCAGAAGTTGGATATAAAATTTTATGGTCGGGTCCCACAATCAACCTTAAAATATGCGGAGTGACAAGGCCCACAAATCCTATAATTCCACTAACAGAAACAGCTAAGGCAGCTATAAGTGAAGCCATTATCAATAGTATTTTTTTAACTCTTTCTGTTTGAACTCCTAACTGCGCTGCTCTTTCATCTCCCAGGGATATGATATTTAAATCTCTCATATAAAATCCAGAAATTATAATAAGCACCACTACCATAGGAGCTATAATATTAAACTTATACCATGATGCAGCGGTTAAGCCACCCATAATCCAAAAAATTATCTTTGTCAGATCATGAGTCCTAAATATCATGATAAACGAGGTCATTGCACTTAACATAGCGCTAAGGGCAATGCCAGAGAGAAGTAGTGTAGTTACTGAAACCTTCCCCCTGGCGCTGGAGATGCTGTAGACCAAAAATGTAGTGGCCAGCGCCCCGAGCAGGGCAAAAATAGTGATAGTAGAAATACCCAGTAGACCAACGCCGGTAATAAACACCAGACCAATAGTTGCTCCAAAAGCTGCTCCTGCGGAGACCCCGATCACAAAAGGATCTGCCATAGGGTTTCTAAACAGCCCCTGAAAAATAACCCCTGCGCTGGCAAGTGCTATTCCCACAAATATGGACAAGAATATCCTCGGCAGCCTTATCTGTGAAATAATCACAATTTCCTGAGGATTTAGATCTTCAACATTGATAAAATAATTAACCCCCGGAATAAAACTGGCTATAATCAAGCCGGTATCTTTTATGCTAATTTTAGCAGCTCCTATTGAAGCAGCAACTATAATAAGCACTATTAATATTATTAGCAGTATTATTGTATGCTTTATAGTTTTTCTTCCGGTTCCCATAAAAATTTATATAAAAAAAGTAAATACTAAATAATTGATAAATAAAAACAGTAGTTCAGTAGTCTCACTTACTCCACCTATGATATCTCCGGTTATTCCCCCGATTCTCCTGGTAAAAAACCAGCTTAAAGGCAATAAAAGTAAAAATAAGGCAGCAGTAACCAGTAGAGCTTTAGCCAAGATAAATAGTATTAAATAAACACTTTCTAAATTATTTAAAAAACTGAAACTGCCTACCCCACTTTCAGGAGGGTATCCAAAAAATGTATATAAAACTAAAAATAATAAGAATAAATATATACTTGAGATATAAAGATTCTTTCTTTTATTTTTATTATCTGTAAATATTTTGGCCAGACTACTGCTGCCTCGAGCATTTTTATACCTGCCAACCAAATAAACCATGCTCCATCTCCCGAATGCGGGCATAAAGATGATTGTTAAATAAAAAACTAAAACATACCTTAAATTAATACTGGCTAAATAATAGACTATAGAAATCTTTAGAAGCAGCAAAAAAACTATGGATAAAATTCCATATACCCCCATATCACTTTTTTTCATAATCTCTAAAATCTTATTCTTATCACTCCTGCCGGAAAAAGTGCCGTCAAACATATCGCCCAGACCATCAAGATGAGCTCCGCCGGATAGGAAAACTTCCAATCCAATAAGTAAAATTACAGATAAAAATAGCGGAAATATAAAACTTGCCACAAAATAAAACAAAGATAATATTATACCAATAACCAACCCAGCTAGTGGAAAATAAACCATAGAGTCAGCTAACTGTTCTTTTTTTAATATATATTTTTTTGGAATTTTTAGAATGGTCAGAAATCCCAAAGCATTGATAAACTTGCTCATTATTTTAACCTTTGTTTCAGTCCTGCTATAAAAAGATAAACTTCATCTGAAGCTTCTGCTATCTTTTTGTTTACAACACCCATTAAGTCCCTGAAAATTCTTCCAAGGGGAAAAGCGGGAACAACTCCAAGGCCAATTTCATTTGAAATAATTATTACATTTAACTTACTTTTTTCCAGTTCTTCCAGGAGAGATTTAAAAAATGATATGACTTCCATATCTAGTGCTTTTTCAACTTCATTTCTTATAATTTTAATAGAATCTAATTTATAGTTATGAATGATTCTAAACAACAAGTTAGTTATGCAATCAATAATTACAGTGTTGATATTTTCTTTGGAGATACTTTCTATAATTTTTTTTATACCCTGTTGGTCTATATTTTTGTCAGCAATTTCATAGGTTTTCCAGTTTTTTGGCCTTCTTTTTCTATGATACAAAATTCTTTTTTCCATTTCCTCATCGGTTATCTTTGAGGTAGCAATATATGCTACTCTACCATAAAGGGACTTTGCCAGTTCCTCTCCGTAACTGCTTTTTCCACTTCTCGCTCCGCCAATGAGAAAATAAATTCTTGCCAAAAAACTCCTCTTTTTCTAATAGTATACTTGTTATTATTATAAACAATAATAACAAGTATACTTAACTTTACAAAAATTATATAAGAATTAATTTTTTACTCTATTACTTCAAATTCACCAAAAATTTCAGGATGAATTGCTTTTGATAGCATCTGCAGCGCTTTAATAAGGTTCTGGTTGGGACGGGAAATTGGATTATCCGGGACAATATAAACCTTTCCACTGGTCACTGCATCAATGCTTGAAAACCTCTCATCATCCATTATTACGGACGGATCTGCCGCCAGACTCATAGGAGCAATTATTATATCCGGATTTTTCTCTATTAACTTTTCCAGGCTATATTCAGGCCAGCCAGTTAGATTATCTTCTGCTACTATATTTACTCCGCCTGACTTTTCAATTAAGTCGTTAATAAAGGTATCTGCTCCTGCGCTCATTAAAGGATCATTCCATACCTCATAAAAAACTCTTGGTTTCTGTTCATCACTCAAATCTTTAATCTGATTATATATTTCATCAACCCCTTTTTTAAGTTCGCTCACAAGTTCCTTCCCTTTATCTTCAAACCCAATTATTTTACTGATATTAGCTATTTCATCATAAACACCTTCAATACCTTTAATATCAATGACTCTGTAAATTTCAATTTCAAGTTCTCTTACTTTTTGATAGTCATCTTCAGGGCCACCGGTTAGAGTTATTAAAATATCCGGATCAAGCTCAGCTATTCTTTCTATATTTAACCCCTGATCGTCTCCAACACCTTCAAATCCTTCTACCAGTGGTTCAGCCATCATTACACTCCAATTATCAACTTCTACTACCAGTTCCATAGCGCCCAGACCGTTAATTATTTCCAGTACGCTGGGCGCAAGGACGATAATCTTATCAGCAGGTGCAGCAAGCTCAACTATATTTTCTTCACCATCTACCAACTCTACTGGACTGCCCAATGATTCTTCTGTAGCTTTCCCCTTACATCCTGAAAGGATACCCGGGGCAGCTATAAGAGATAAAATTAGAATCACTACTACTGCTAGCATAATCTTTTTTGACATTCTTTCCTCCTCTAATCTTTTATGGTTTATAAATAAAAAAACCCGCCTTTCTTCGGGCGGGAATTTTTCCTTTTAATAAATGAAAAATCACCCTCTTTCTTCCGAAGAGAGATAATCAAAACACTTACAGGTTTCCTGGCTTAAGGGACTTTACTCTCCGCCTTCCCGGCAACACTTTGCCAGTGGCTTAATTAGAGAGTACGCACCCTATCACAGTGGCGGGACCGCTCCAGAATTAGACTGGATTCCCTGATAGAACAATATAAACTACATAATCTATTATTAATTTTTAAAGAACACTTATTATTTTCTAATTGATAATACTACTATAATAATATTAAATTGCAATTGTTTTTAATTATAATATTTTATTTTCCCAGTAAAATACCAGATATACGAAAATAGTAAATATATCTACTTCTTCTTGCTTTTCTTAATAATGGATTTTATAATATCCGCTCTTGTAATTATGCCTGTCAGTTTACCATCATTATTTAATACAGGGAGCCTGTTAATATTGTTATTTATCATTATATTTACTACCTTGCTTATTGGCATATCCTCCCTGGCTGTCTTTACATTTATAGACATAACTTCTTCAACCCTTGTCTCTAAATATTCCTTTGTACTTTTTGTATAACTCTCATAACTCTCAAGAAAAGCAAAACTAAAAGATAACGGGAAAGAAAGATTAGATTCTTTAATTATCAAGTCAGCTTCAGTAACTATCCCTACTAATTCTTCTCTTTTGTCCACTATAGGAACACCGCTTATTTTATTTTTTATTAGTAGTTTCGCTAATTCAGCCAATGTAGCATCTTTGCTTATGGTGATAACCTTTCTTGTCATAATATCTTTAGCAAGTAATTCTGCCATTTTTATCTCCTTGACTATTATTTTTCCTGCTTTAATTAAAAAAGCATTTAATTTTTAACCGGCAAATCTATAAATTTCCATTTTAATTATTACTCTCTCCTGCCAGCTTCACCCACCTTAAAAATCATATATTTTGTTAGAGGAGGTGCAATTAATTCGTTTATAATAACTGATGCCAATATAGCATTTATCATTATGCTTGCGATATTTGAAAAGGCTTGATGTTCCTTTATTAGCATAGCAAGCCCTATGGTTACCCCGGCTTGTGGAAACAGCCCAAGACTTAAGTATTTCTTAATTTCTGGAGAAGCATGAGAAATAGATGCTCCTACCCTTACTCCTACAAATTTTCCGGCAAATCTGGCCAGGAATATCACTGCAGCTAACATGCCTGCTGTTTTTATTACGCCAAGGTCGAAATGAGCGCCGGCTAGAGTAAAAAACATTGCAAAGATTACACCCTCTATATTATGTATAACTCCGAACATATCTTCATTGTATTTCATCCTGTTGACTACAATAAATCCCATTGTCATATTAGCTAAAATGCTCGACAGTCCCAGCGCATTCGATAACCCAACACATAAAAAAATCGCGCCCACAACAACAGCCAGAAGCTGCGGTTTCTTTTTAATAAAGCGGCCTATATAAGTTAGTCCAAACCCAAGGACCGTACCTAAAAGTATGGAGCCGATAATATCTATAGCAGGAACTGCTAACATCCTATACCATGAAATGTTCTGAAAACCGGTGATTAATGATTCTGCAACATTTGAGCCAACAGAATAAGCCATAACAGTAATTGCATCATCCAGAACAATTATTGCAAGCAGTGTAGTAGTAAAAGGCCCAATTGCTCCATATTCTCTTACTATCGCTAAAGTTGCAGCAGGAGCAGTGGCGCAGGATATAGCGCCAAGAACAATAGCCATGGGCAGATAACTATAAAAAGAACCAGGGTTTGCCACTCCGGCTCTGATAATAAATGGCCCAAGGAATAATACTGATATAGTTACAAATACCCAGGCTCCTATTGTTTGAATTGGAGTAATTACAGCAATATTTTTTCCAAATTTTTTTAATTTCTTAAGATAAAGACCTCCACCCACCAGATAGCCAATAACTCCTAAACTAATGTCAGTAATTATATTTAATCCACCATTAATTAATTCTTTAGGAATAATATTTAATAGGCTTATAATAATTCCTATGATAATATATCCGCTGATAGTCGGGAATTTAAGTTTACTGGCAGCAAAACCACCAAAAAGACCGATTATCACCATTATTCCAACAGCTAATATTGCATTCATCTCGAAACTCCAGTTCATCTATAAACTCTCCTCTAAATTCATTTCAATATTTATTTTTAAATGTAAATATATACTTGATAATCTACCAAATAATACCGTGACATTTTAACTTCCTACAAGCTTCTTTTCAAGAATTACAATTGAGTAATTTACTTATAAAAATTTAAAACCCCGGTAGAACTTCATATCCATTGACTAGCATAATACCAGATATATAAAAATAATAAATATAAAATTATCCATTTTTTTCCGATACCCCTGCCTGGCTAAATGTAGCCATTTCATTTAATATCTTTACTGAGGCTTCCGCAATATTTATTCCTATTGCTGCCCCCGTTCCTTCACCCAGACGCATATCAAAATTAAACAACGGTTTAAGACCCAGCTTATCAAGAACAATCCTATGGCCATTTTCTGCCGAACAATGTGATGCGATCATGTAATTTGTTGAATCAGGTACAATGGCTGATGCAATAAGCGCTCCGGCTCCGGAGATAAAGCCGTCAATTACCACCGGAGTCCTTCCAGCAGCACATCCTAAAATAATTCCGGCAATTCCTCCTATCTCAAATCCTCCAACCTTTGAAAGTACATCAATACCGTCCGCTGCGTCAGGTTTATTTACTGAAATAGCCTTTTTTATAACATTAATTTTATTTTCAAGGCACCTGTTATCAATACCTGTCCCGCAGCCGGTAACAGATTCTATATCTGTCCTGCAAATTACTGCTGCTATAGCACTGCTGGCAGTAGTATTTCCAATTCCCATATCTCCGGTTGCTATAATATCATAACCCTTATTTATCATTTTTTCCGCAGCTTCAATACCCACTTCTAATGATTTTACAGCCTGGTCGTATGTCATTGCAGAGCCCTTTACCATATTTTTCGTACCATAGTCAATCTTTTTTAGCACCAGCCACTGATGCTCCTGAAAGTCAGCAGCAACTCCAATATCAACTACCAATACCTCCGCTCCAATATGTCTTGCCAGGACATTAATTGCTGCGCCACCATTAAGAAAATTATAAACCATCTGACCGGTAACCTCTCCGGGATAAGCACTTATACCTTCTTCAACAACACCATGGTCAGCTGCCATCACAACTATAGCTTTCTTTTTTATCTTATGACTTAAATTACCAGTAATACTTACAACTTGTTTTGCCAGCTCTTCAAGCCTTCCCAGGCTGCCCCGGGGTTTGGTGAGACTGTCAAGCCTTGCCTGAGCTTGTTTTGCTAAGCTTAAATTCGGCTTTTTTATTTTTTCTATTATATTTTGCAATTTGTCCATTTTTCCTTCCCTTTTTAATAGCAAATAATAAAAAATATATATAATTTGAAATATAATGTCAAAGTGATTTTCCAGGTAGATTTAAAGTTAAATTGTAAAAAAAATTCTTCATATCACTTGTAATTTTTTTATTCATAACTTAGGATTATACCCTAAGTTCTTTATACTTTTATTTTAGAAGAGGAGTATACTACTATGCATTTATCTTTGTTATATCAGTATTTTGTTACATCAATTCTGGCAATATTTTTATTTAATTTTATTATTAGCTATATTTTATTTAAAAATATAGCTAATTATTCACTTCCAGAATCTTTAATAAAATCTCCTCCTCTGGTATCAATATTGGTTCCTGCTAGAAATGAAGCCAAAAATATTAAAAGGTGTCTTATATCTCTTTCAAAACAGGATTATCATAATATAGAAATATTAGTATTAGATGATAATTCTAACGACGGCACTTCGATAATTGTTGAAGAGTTTGCAGAAAAAGACAGCAGAGTAAAGCTCATTACCGGCAAGCCGCTAAAAAGCGGATGGATTGGAAAAAGTTATGCCTGCTACCAGCTATCAAAATATGCAAAGGGAAAGTATTTTATTTTTACAGATGCAGATACACTGCATTTTAAAAATTCAATCTCCAGCGCAATTGGCTGCCTTACTGGCAATAATTTGGGCGCTCTCTCTGCAATTCCAAAACAGATAATGGTTACCTTCCATGAGAGAATGGTAGTTACCTGGGTTCATTTTGGGATTCTTGCTCTGCTGCCTTTATTTCTTGTAAAGAAATCAAAAAACCCCTTATTTTGTACTGCAAATGGTCAATTTATTTTATTTAGAAGAGAGGTTTATGAAAAAATCGGGGGGCACAAATCCATAAAAACTAAAATTTTAGAAGACATACATATCTCAAAACAGGTAAAAAGATATGGATATAACTTTATGATATTTGACGGAAGCAAAAATATATATTGTAGAATGTACAGAAGTTTTAGTAAATTGATAAGAGGATTTTCTAGGTTTATGTTTGCTGCTTTTGACTATAATCTTTTCACTATTGCAGTAGTTATTTTATTGACTTCGGTGTTATTTTTATTTCCATTTATTTTGCTTCCCCTGGGGGTTTTTATTTTTGATTGGTCCGGGATGATAATAAACTTAATTACTATTCAAATTTTTATTGTTCTTATTATGAGAATTATACTAGCCATTAGACTTAAAAACAGAATCCTTGATATATTTTTTCACCCTCTTTCAATGGTGTATATAATATTAATTTGTATTAATTCTGTTCTTCAGGCCAAATTCGGAGAAGGAGCATGCTGGAAAGATAGAAAATATGGTATTAACTTCAAATAATCTCTTTATAACAGCGATGCCTGGACCTGGCCGGAAATTAGATAAAGAATAACAACAGGCTATTTTTAGTGATAATTATTTTTTACGGCTCCAGTCTTTTTACATCCTTTAGCTTATCAAAATCTCTGTCAAAGGAGTAAATTTCGGTAACACCATTGGCTTTCATATAAGAATAATTATATGCATCAATAAAACCAATGTTTTTCTCTTTATAAATACTACTAGCATTTACTAAAATTACCTTATCTTTAAACCTTATATTAGGAGTACTTAAAATGAATTCTATATTATCGCAGATTTTTTCTTTATTCCATTTGTAAGATCTACTTAATACCCATACAACTTCAGCAATAATCATTGAATTTGATACACCAATTATATTGCCCGAAATTATTTCATAAAATAATTTCTCTAATCTTTGAAACATTGATTCATTTTCTTTCAAAAAAAATCTTAAAAAAATATTAGTATCTAAAAAAATCATTTCATCTTCCTTATAACATTTTCAGCAATATCTTTTTCCATTTGCTCTCTGAGCTTTTTAAAATCAATTTTTTTATCTACTTTTTCAATATGGGCATCCAGTATAGTTCCCTTCTTTACAGTAAAAATAATTTTTCCTTCCTTTACCATAAATTCACCAATATCATGAGGCTTTATATTAAATTTATCCCTAATTTCTTTAGGTATGGTTATCTGCCCTTTTGAGGTAATCCTTGGCATTATATCGACTCCGCTTATTTTATTAATATTCCATATTATAATGAAAGTAATACTTATTTACAAGTATTACTTCTTATATTGTAATACCTTTAATCCAGGTCGTATATTGAACCCCTATCTCGTGAAATGCTGTACATGCAGTTTCCATTTTGAATTTCTCCAGGAATTTATTTGAGAGATGGAAATTTTTTTTTATTTTAAATTATAAAAGGCATCCAGTCCTAAATACTTTGCTTCACTTCCAAGGTCTTCTTCGATTCTCAGCAATTGATTGTATTTGCTGACCCTGTCTGTTCTTGAAGGAGCTCCTGTTTTTATCTGGCCGGCATTAACCCCTACTACTATATCAGCAATGGTGGTATCTTCCGTTTCTCCCGACCGGTGAGATATAACAGCTGTATATCCTGCCGTTTTAGCCATCTCGATTGCATCCAGGGTTTCGGACAAAGTTCCTATCTGATTTACTTTAATCAAAATAGAATTAGCAACCTCCAGCTCAATTCCTTTTTTAAGCCTTGCGGTATTGGTGACAAAAAGATCATCTCCCACCAGCTGGACTTTACTGCCAATCTTATCGGTTAGCTTCTTCCATCCATCCCAGTCTTCTTCAGCCATTCCATCTTCGATTGAGATTATTGGATATTCTTCTGTAAGATTTTTGTAATAATCAACCATCTCTGTTGGAGTCAAGACTTTGCCTTCGCCTTTAAGATTATATTTTCCACCCTTATAGAATTCTGTAGCTGCAGGGTCAAGTGCAATATAGATATCTTTTCCGGGCTTAAATCCAGCTTTTTCAATCGCTTTGATTATATACTTTATTGCATCTTCATTGGTTTTAAGATCAGGAGCAAATCCGCCCTCATCCCCTACTGCAGTATTAAGTCCATCTTTTTTTAAGACAGTTTTTAAATTATGGAATACTTCCGTTCCCATTCGTAAAGCTTCACTGAAAGTAGACGCGCCAATAGGCATGATCATAAATTCCTGCAGGTCAACACTATTGTCCGCATGCTTGCCACCGTTTAGAATATTCATCATCGGCGAAGGAAGAATATGAGCATTTACTCCACCCAGATATTTGTACAGTGGCAGATCCATTGCCAGAGCAGCAGCTTTTGCTGCAGACAGAGATACACCCAGTATTGCATTGGCCCCTAGTTTAGATTTGTTATTTGTACCATCCACATCAAGCATAGCCTGATCTATTTCCCGCTGATAAATGGCATCCATACCTTCCAACTCCGGAGCAATAAAGGAGTTTACATTTTCTACCGCTTTCTGAACACCCCTGCCCATATACCTTTTCTTATCTCCATCTCTCAGCTCAACTGCTTCAAATGCTCCGGTAGAAGCGCCGGAAGGTACTGCAGCTCTTCCGGTTACTCCGCAATCCAGTACTGTTTCAACTTCTATAGTTGGATTTCCTCTCGAATCCAGAATTTCTCTTGCAAAAATTCCTATAATTTCAGTCCAATCACTCATTATTATTCTTCCTTTCCTGTTATTGATAACAAAATATTTTTTTTACCACAACCTGGTAAATTTTCTATGATATAATAGCACAATATAATTTGTATAAATCATTATATTAGTATTCTTTACATTTTAAAATTAATTATTAAAAAATATATTTAAAATTTAAAAAAAATCTGATTAAATAGCATTTGGTTTGTAAAGTTTTGACTGTAAATATTTTATATAAATCTTAAATGATATATTTTCAGATAGGATATTGAAGGATAGGAGACGAAATGGTAAGTAAAATAACAAGAAAAATTTTTTTTATAACCATAACTATTTCTATTATTATAATAGCTTTACTCAATCTTTCAGCCTGTAAAAGACTTGGAGAGATGCAAGAAAGCATGGAAACCTTTAAAGTAACTAGAGGTGATATCATCCAGACCGTTACTACCAGCGGGTATGTGGATAGCAGCGTACAAAATGACTACTCCCTCCCTGCTTCAGGTAAAGTTATATACGCTCTTAATAAAGGAGATATATTCAGTAAAGGTGATGTGCTTATAGAAATAGACAATAGCAGGCAAGAACTACTAATCACCCAGGCAGAAGAAAATCTAAATACAGCCTATAGCTCCCTGGAGCTTGCCAAAATAAGCTACCAGCAGGCTCTGGATGCCAACCATGTAGCAGTACAACTAGCCCAAGAAAATGCCAATCTTTCTGAACAATCAGCACAGAATGCTTTAACTGCACTGGAAGATGCTAATAGATCCTTAAGTTTAATAAAAAAAGAGGATCTGTCTACTGATCTCCAGCTAGCTCAAGCAGTTACCCAATCTCATTCAGCAGAAGGTGCATATGAGCAGACCCTAATAAACCAGTCTACTACTTACTGGTCAAATCTTTCCAGTACGCAATCTGCTGCAATTCAGATTGAAGTAACTGCTAAAAACATAGAGCAGGCGGAAACCCAGCTTAAATTATCCGAAATCAACCTCAAGCTGGCTAAACTGGATATGGACAGCAGTATAATCCGTGCACCTTATGATGGAATAGTGTTATCTTCTGTTTATAAAGAAGGACAATACGCCAGTCCCGGAATAAATGCAATTTCCATAATAAGTGATGACTTTATAATAAGTGCAGATATAAATGAGATTGATGTGGTTAACCTGCAGGTCGGGCAAGATGTAGATATAAGGCTGGATGCCTACTATGAAAATGAATTTAGCGGTAAAATAATTAATATATCGCCAATTTCCAGTAATATTGGCGGAGTGGTTTCATATGAGCTTACTGTAAAACCAGAAACAGGAAACGGTCCTGAGCTTTTATACGGTCTTTCGGCTAGCCTGACCATAACTACTTCCGGCGTTGAAAATGTCCTATTTGTTCCCATACAATCTGTATATGAAGAAGATGGAAAATCATATGTTGATTTTGTAGCTGAAGACGGTGGTATAGAAAAAACAGAAGTCACTACAGGAATATTTAACTATGATTTTATTGAAATCAAGTCAGGGCTGAACGAAGGAGATACTATTTTAATATCCCCGGCTCAGTATAATATCCCCGGCTCGTTAGAGTTTAAAATTGATTGATAATATGATAAAGAATAATAAAAATACCATCATAAAAACAGCTGACATTACAAAAGTTTACAGATTAGGAAATATTAAGGTTAACGCACTCCGGGGTGTTAATCTTGAAATTAGAAGAGGCGAGTTTGTGGCAGTAATGGGACCTTCGGGATCTGGAAAATCAACCTTAATGAACATTATCGGATGTCTGGATGTCTCAACCTCTGGACAATATTATCTGAATAATATGGATATAAGCAAGCTAAACGATAATCAGCTTGCAGCTATAAGAAATAAGGAAGTAGGTTTTGTATTTCAAACATTCAATCTCCTTTCCAGGTCAAATGTTTATGGAAATGTCGAGCTCCCTATGATCTATGCAAGTGAAAGGACCAGAAATAAAAAAAAGAAAATACTGGACGCTATAGAATCCGTAGGATTGACAGGATGGATCAAACACAGGCCCAGTGAACTATCAGGCGGAGAGAAACAGAGGGTGGCCATAGCAAGAGCGCTGGTCAATCAACCCTCCATAATCCTTGCTGATGAACCTACCGGAAATCTGGATTCTGTAACCGGGGAAGGGATAATGGCCATTTTTCAAAAACTAAACAGTCAGGGAAAGACAATAATAATTGTTACACATGAACTGGACATAGCCCGACATACCCATAAAATCATTTATTTAAGAGATGGTATTATTCACGGACAGGAAGAAGTCAAAAATCAGGTATCCGCGGAAGAAAAACTAAAGCAAATGCCTAAACTGGAAGATAAATTAACAGCAAACTAAAATTTTTAAAATTATGAAAAGATTACTGGGAAATATAAAAATTGCTTTTCAGGCTTTGTTTTTAAATAAACTAAGGTCCTTTCTTACCATGCTGGGAATAATCATTGGAGTTGGTGCAGTAGTTGCTATGCTGTCTATTGGTACAGGAGCGCAGCAGTCAGTGCTCGGCAGCATACAGGATATGGGTTCTAATTTAATTATTATTTTACCCGGCAACCCAGAAGAAGAAAATTATATGGGAGCTCAACTTGCTTTTGGCATTCAGAAGTCTGAACTGACTATTGATGACCTTAGAGCCATAGAGAGAGAAGCAACCCTGATCACTGAAGTTGCGCCGATAATAATTAGCTCATCTGTCGCCTCTTATTCAAATAAGAGTATCCAATCTACAGTAGTTGCCTCAACCGAAAAGGGATTGGAAATATATAATATGAAAATTGAAAAAGGTAATTTTTACAGTAGAAGCGATGTTTCAAATGCTTTAAATGTAGCAGTAATAGGCCAGACAGTTATAAAAAATTTATTCGGAAAGACAGATCCCATAGGTAAAATAATAAAGCTGGATGGAAAGAATTTTAAAGTCATGGGGACCCTGGAAGCAAGGGGAACCGATACCTTTGGAAATGACCAGGATAGCTCTATCAGCATTCCGGTTACTACCGCTCAGAATAAATTATATGGACTGGATTCATACAATATGATACTGGCCCAGAGTATAAGTGAAAAAGATATAGATGCTGCCTCCGAAGAGATAAAGTCGATACTCAGAAAATATAGAAACATAAGATTCGGCGAAAAAGAGGATTTTATGGTTCAAAATCAAACACAGATACTTGATGTCATGACTACCATCATCGGTGTTTTTACTGTAGTCATCGCCGGTATTGCCAGTATATCACTTCTTGTTGGCGGTATTGGAATAATGAATATAATGCTGGTCTCAGTTACTGAAAGAACCAGGGAAATCGGAATACGAAAAGCTATGGGAGCCAAGAATAGAGACATACTGGTTCAGTTTCTGGTAGAAAGTATTGTTCTTAGCATTACCGGTGGTATTTTTGGCATCTTATTTGCAGTTTCTGTATCTGCCATATTAAGCAGGTTTACTGTTCTTGAAACCTCCGTTACAGTATTCCCCATAATCATTGCCTTGAGCTTCTCTACAGTAATAGGCCTTTTCTTTGGCATTTTCCCGGCAATGCGCGCTGCAAGGCTTAACCCTATAGATGCCTTAAGATATGAGTAAAGCGCTAAAAGATATGGAAGATACTATTTAGTTTCTTCCATATTCTTCTTTAATTCCTCAGCATATTTCTGCGCTTGCTTTTTTACCTGCGCTGCCTTTTCGGTAATAAATTCACAGGTCTTGCCGCAGCATTCTTCCATCTGCTCCCTTAATATTTTCCGGGTTTCCTCACCCTTGCGGGGCGCAATAAGAATTCCAGTCAGGATACCCAATCCAAATATAAGTAGCGTATAACCAAATATATCCGAATTTTTCATACTATTTTTGCTCCTTTTTAACTCTTCTTCTTTTCCTTGCTCTTATAACCTGCCAGATTACTATTAGTATTATTGCTATTATAACCAGTACTGGACTGGCTGCAATCAAAAACACCATTAAACCATTAAATACACTGACTGCCCCTCTCAATCCTCTCTTTAATGCATCAACAAACCCCCAATCGGCAGCAGTTTTTACGGGTTCAGGCTCATATAAATAAACATCAATAGTAGAAAAAGATACCAAATCGTCCAGGTAATCCATTCTTCCTTTAATTACTTCAATCTGCTCCTGAACGTTGCTCAGTTCTCTCTGTACTTCTATACTGTCACTGACTTTCTTAGACTGCTTCATCAAATCCAGAAGGACTTCTTCCTGAGCCTGGTAATTTCTAAGCCTGCTCTCAAGATCAGTATATTCCTGGGTTACATCCTGCCCGGAAAATGAAATACTTCTAACCGTGCCCATCCCTTTAATCTTATCTATGGCAGAACTATATTTATTATGGGGGATTCTTATAGTAATGTACCCGCTGGTTAGATTACCATCAGGATCAGAATAGCTCTGGCTACTTGAAACAAAACCCTCATTTTGCTCTGCCAGACTGGTTAGTTCAAACAGAGTATCTTCAAATTTCCCCTCTCCGACCTCAAGCTCAATATACGCAGTCTTAATAACCTTCCTGTCAACAGGAATCTGGGTATCGCTATACTGGATATCGGTTTCACTGACAACCTTTTCCTCTGCAACATATTCTTCTGCTACTTCCATTTCTGCCGGGGCTTCTTCTACCACCAAAGCCTCTGGTTCTCTAGAAACTGCAGCTTCTTCCATTACTGCTTCTTCCTCTGCAGATGATCTGAAACACCCGGTAAAAATCATCCCAAATACAAAAATACTCAAGAGTAAAATGAATAATAATTTTGATAGTGAGCCCTTGATTTTCATTTCTACCTCCGTTACTTTAAAATTATAAGTTTAATAATGAGATTATAACCTATTTTATGATACTTATTAATAATTATTATTAAGTCAAGTGCTTTAAATACTTAAAAACTTTTAGTTTATGTATTAGTACAGTTATATTTTTTAAATGACATTGCTTTAAATATTCAAATACCTTCCATAACAAATCTCTCTAGAAAGTTAAATTATAATATATATACGAAGAATTGCAGCATTAATTAAGGTAATTGCTCAAAAATTTTAGAATATTGGACCTATGGCTTTATAATAGTCGTTACCAGATGCCGGTTCTTACAAAAAAAGGCGCCGCATGAGCCCCTACATTTATATATGGGGATATAAGGTGCAGGATACTACCGCCAATATTTAAATCAATAGCATAATTT
>JABUBN010000016.1_pt1 | contig 64992 bp, 57 predicted proteins | sample 7240341 | NCBI WGS metagenome assembly JABUBN01 (sample SAMN07256345, study PRJNA390944) | subsurface metagenome | isolation source: Methane hydrate marine sediment | place: Pacific Ocean: Eastern North Pacific, ODP site | reverse complement strand
GTTCGTTAGTGAAATTCTCAAGCGTGAGCTTAATGTGCCTATAGTTACCACTCAAAATAATGCTACTCGTAGACATCCCCAGACAGTATGCGAAAGCGACCTGGAATTGAGAAAGAAGTTTGATTTGATAGTGGACAGTGTGGTTAAAGATGTTGATAAGTCAAAGTTGAAGTATGTAAAGCCAAATTATGGTTTCTGGGGAGTCCCTCCCAATGATTTCAGCATACTTGACCTATTTCCTAAAGAGACCCATGTTTTCGGCTGGGCAAGGTGTATGGAAGCAAGAGTTCCCGCAGACCTGGAGTTAGAAACTATGGTAAGGGAGGACCTGCCTACGGTATTCTATGCACAGGCTTTCTGTAGCAAGAACTCCTTAGCGAAATATCTGGCAAAAAAGCATAATGGACTTTATGTTGAAGTTGACGATGTTCTCGATAATTCCGTAAAAAGCAAAATCGAAGCCTATCTCTTATTAAACAAGTAAGAAAAGGGACATTTTTTGTGGGGGTGGCATTTATGCGGCCTGCTGAATGGAGTGAGGCGATATGCTTTTAGGCGATGTGGGAACCAGTTATACCAAGATATTAGATGTAGAAAAAGATGAGTATAGAGTTATGAAGACTCTCGACTTGCTTAAGAGTGACTTAAGATTCGATATAGCCTGCGGGCATAACGCGAAATTGAAAGCAGATAGAGTAGCCAATGAATTGGTTGCTCTGGAAAAGGGTAGCAGGAGATTGATTGGAAACGGGAATTTTCTGGTGGTGGATGTGGGAAGTAGGGACATCAAATATGTAAAAATGAAAAGTAGTAAATATGAGGAGATGGATTGGAACGCTCTCTGTGGAGCAACTTTAGGATTTTCTATTGAGCTTCTGGAGAACCATTTTAATGTAAAGACATCAGAGATAGAGAAAACTTCTCAGTCCCTGGGAGTGACTTGTGGAGTTTTAGGTATGGCTAAAATTTTCGATAAGATTTCAGAAGGGTATGAGATAAATGATGTTCTGGCAAGCTTTGTCAAAGGAATAGCAGAGAACGTCTATAAATTCATAGATGAACCTGAATTTTTCTATTTAAGTGGAGGGTTATGTAACAACAGTCTATTTATCAAAAGTTTTCAGTGCAAGGTTAAACCTTTGGGAAGGTTTGTTCTTTTAGAAGGATTAAGAGAGATTGGGGATAGTGGAGTTAGATAGTATGCGTTTTGGATTTCACATCTGGATCGGTGAAGGATTCTCTAAGGTGCCTGAACTGGCACGCAAGAGAAGAGCCAGGACAATCCAATTCTTTTCTCGCAACCCCAGAACATGGGCGGTTTCTCTTATCCCCGAAGAGGAAGTCAAAAAATTTAAAGTAGGAGTAGAAACACTGGGAATTAAGCCCTTATTTCTCCATATGCCTTATCTTCCCAACTTAGCCTCTCCCAGGCAAGATTTTTATCTTAAATCAATCGATGCACTGAGTATAGAATTGGAGAGAGCAGAAATACTCGGCGCCCGATTTCTAATTACCCATATAGGAAGTCGCGGGGAAGCAAGTGAAGCAGAGTCCATAGAAAGACTGATTAAAGCAATAAACTACTCTCTGGATAGAGTCCGAAACAAAGTAACTATAGTTGTTGAAAATACTGCCGGACAGGGAAAGCAGATTGGGTATAAATTTTCACAAATTAAAACTGTTATTGCTGGAATAGAAAATGGAGAAAGAATTGGGGTCTGCCTGGATACAGCACATGCGTTTCAGGCGGGATATGACCTTTCCCAGAGAGATGGTCTGGAGAAAACTTTAGAAGAATTCGAAAGACTCATTGGATTTGATAAATTGAAACTTCTTCATCTCAACGATTCCAAAACTCCTCTCGGTTCCCGGGTAGACAGGCATTGGCATGTCGGCGAGGGATACATAGGGAATGAAGGGTTTAAAAACATCGTGAACCATCCAAAGTTATTCCATTTTCCCGGAATCATGGAGACACCCTACAAGAGAGAAGAAGACGACATCAGAAATATGTCGAAAATAGAAAGTCTTGTATCCCCCACCCCTCTCTTCTAAAGGGGAGGATATATCGAAGGAACCCCCTCACCCTGACCCTAAGGGGAGAGAGGACAAAGTGAGTGACTGTTTGTCACAAGGAGAATAAGATGGCTAAAAAAGGAAAGATTGCAATTATTCCAATTAAGGGAATGGTTATTTCTGAGGAAGGCCCTTCTTCGCCTTTTCCTCTCCTGGCTATGACCAGAGCAGTATCCTCAGCTGAAATAATCCCCCTAATTGAAAGTGTAAAGAAGAATCGCCGGATTAAAGGTTTGATTCTGGAAATAAATTCTCCCGGAGGAAGACCTTTCCCCTGTAAAGAGATTGCAGAATGTATCAAAAATCTGGGAAAACCCACGGTAGCCTGGATAAAAGAATATGCTGCTTCTGGTGGCTACTGGATTGCCTCATCTTGCGACAGTATTGTAGCTGACCGCTTAAGTACCCTGGGGAGTATTGGTGTGGCGTCCATTCGACCCGACTTCTCTGAGCTGATGAAAAAGTTCGGGATAGACGTGGAGACAATGGCCTCAGGTGTCTACAAGACATTTGGCATACCTTATAAGAAGTCGACCCCGAAAGAGAAAGAGTTGCTAAAAGAAGAACTCGATACCATTTACAAAAATTTCATAGAAGAAGTCACCAAGAACAGAAAACTAAGCGAGGAAGTAGTAAAAGAAATATCCACGGGAAAGATTTACTTAGGGGAAGAGGCAAAAAAGCTTGGTTTAATAGATTTTCTGGGGGGAAAGACTAAAGCAATAGAACTTATTATGAAAAAGACAGGAATTGAAGTATACAGGATTGTAGATTACGCCAAAAAGATGAGGAGACCTTTAAGCTTTCTGAAGAGAATATTTGGATAAAAAAGGGGGCAACTCTATTTTTCTCTTTCTTCAAAAAAGAGAGTTGACCCCATTTTCTTGACCCCATTTCCAAAAAAGAGAGTTGACCCCATTTTTTATGAAAGGTTTAATTCTGACTGCTGGTATTGGTAAAAGACTTCGGCCACTGACTAATTCTCTTCCTAAATCTTTAATCCCTGTGGCAGGGAGACCGATGATTGAGTACAGCCTTAGAGGTTTCGGGAAGGCAAAAATTGGTCAAGTAGGTATTGTTGTCTCTCCGGAGGATTATAAAACCATTTCTGAAAGATTGGGTGATGGGCACCAATGGAATATGAAGCTCACCTATATAGAACAGGAGAGACCATTAGGCACAGGAGATGCAGTGGCAAAAGCTCAAGGGTTTGTCGGTGAAGATAATTTCTTGTTAGCTTATTGTGACCTTGTTTCCTTTTATGACTTCACAAATCTCATCGAGTCCCATCTAAAATTTCGTCCTCTGGCGACTCTCCTTATTAATAAAGAAGAGAATTCTGAGATCACAGGTCAGGTGGTTTGGGAAGGAGATTTGGTCAAAAAGATAGTGGAGAAGCCAAAGGACAAAATTTCTGATTATGGAATAAGTGGGCTATTAATTATTGAGCCCGATATCTTTAAAGCCATCCCACATATCAAACCGTCAGCAGTGGGAGAATACTACATTGGAGATGCCTTACAGTATTTAATAGATAAAAAATTTGAAGTACGTTACCGAAAGATTGATACCTGGCGGGTCAATGTGAACTCTCTTGAAGATATCAAGAAAGCTGAGGCTTTAATTCTAAAGAATCGAAGTCAGAAGGAATTATAAGGTTTCCTGAAAAATTCTTTTTTATCTCGTTTTCTATTTCTTCCATTTTAAATTCGATTTCAGTAAGAAAATGAATAGGAACGAGGGTCTTAACTTGAGCTTCCTCGGCAATTTCTCCTAAAGCCAGAGCTGAGGTGTGCATTTCTTCAAGCTCTTTGGCAAAGCGTGATGGACAGGCGCAGTCGTGTATGAGATAATCGGCATCTTTTGCTTCCTCAACAATTGTGCGGCTAAAAGCTGTATCTCCTGAGTAGACACAGGTGAGTGGGGGATTTTTAAGACAGATTTTGAGTCCTATAGAATCAGGAGTATGCTTTACTGGAAAAGAGGAGATGAGGGTCTTTTCCCTTTGGAAAAAGAGAAAATTGTCCTTATCAGCTGGTATGGTCTGGAAAGAAACTTCAGGAAACTTCTCAGGGTCTTCAAGCCGGTGAAAAGAGATAAGTCCTCTGATAAGAAGGAGGCATTCCTGGGTAGCAAAGATATTTACTTTATTTCCTAACCTGTACTGGGAATGTAAGAGAGAAGGTACTCCATAGATATGGTCAACATGAGTATGGGTTAATATGAGGTTAGAAATTTCGCGATAATCGAAACCCAGTTTAGCAAGTTTTGTCACAGGACTTCCGGGACAGTCTATAAGAAATTTCTCTCCGGAATCATCCATAAAAAGCAAGGAAGTATTATCTCTTTGGGCTGAGGCTACTGCCCCAGCAGTACCTAAAAATATTATTTTTGCCATTTTATATCACGGGGATATGATATAGGAAATATTTTCAATTGTCAACAATTTTATGGAGTAGCTCCGATCCATCGGAGCGTCAAGGAGTAGCAGACTTTAGTCTGCGTATTATAAGGAGTAGCTCTAATTCATCCAGCCCCTGCTCTCAGGGGCGGGATTCATCGGAGCGTAATTTAGGAACGAGATGAAGAAGAACATTCTCTTCACCGGTAGACCCGGTGTGGGAAAGACCACAGTTATTATGAAATTGATTAGCGGGTTGAAAGAAGTGGGAGGATTCTATACTGAGGAGATTCGCCAGCAAGGGGAGAGGAAAGGATTCAGGATTATTACTCTCAGGGGTAAAAAGGGAATCTTAGCTCATAAAGCTTTAAACAGCCCTTATCGAGTGGGGAAATACGGAGTTAATATTGAAGATTTAGAGAATATTGCCGGGAGGAGCATTTCTTTTGCTGTAAATGATGATAAGAAAAAGATTATCCTCATCGACGAGATTGGAAGGATGGAACTCTATTCTCCTAAATTTCAGGAAGCAGTAATTAAAGCACTCGATAGCTCCAAAAGAGTAATCGGCACACTCCAGGAAAGACACAATAAGTTTATTGATGCCATTAGAAAAAGAGAAGACGTAGAACTCATTGAGGTAACTTTAGAAAATCGAAAGATATTGCCAGAGGAGTTGAAAAAGGAACTCTTGGACGCAGACTAAAGTCTGCTACTCCTTGACGCTCCGATGAATCGGAGCTACCAAATACTAAAAGATGAGAGTTATTGGTTTATTAACAGATTTTGGATTAAATGATAATTTCGTGGGAGTTATGAAGGGAGTAATATATCGTATTAATCCCCAGGCAAAAATTGTTGACCTCTGCCACGAAATAGAATCCCACAATATCCACGATGCAGCATTCCTTTTGAAAAGCTCCTACCCATATTTCCCTGAAGGCACGGTCTTCCTCATAGTGGTCGACCCCGGAGTGGGAAGTGAGCGGAAATCTGTAATAGTGGAAACAGAAAAGTATATCTTTGTAGCACCCGATAACGGAGTTCTATCTTTTCTCGCAGAAAGAGACATAAAAAGAATTATCCAGATAACCAATGAAGAATATTTTCTGAAACCAGTGTCTCGCACTTTTCATGGCCGGGATATTTTTGCTCCGGTAGCAGCACATCTTTCCAGAGGAGAAAAAATAGAGAAATTTGGCACAGCGATAAAAAAGATAAAAAAACTAAAATTTTCTGAGCCTCAAATAAAAAACAATCGTCTAATGGGTGAGGTTATGTATGTCGACCATTTTGGAAACTTGATTACCAATATTAACCAGGATGCTTTTCTCCGATTCATTGAGGGCAATAAGTTCCAAATAGTCATAGGGAAAGCAAAGATATCAAAAATTAGTTCTTCCTATCAAGAAGAGAAAAAAGGTCTACCCACTGCCATATTTGGCAGTTTCGATAATTTGGAGATTTCGCTTTATGGAGATGATGCCTCACAGCGTTTGAATTTAAATAAAGGCAGTAAAATTTACATAGAGAAAAGAACCACTTAATCATATTGGGGAGGTAGTTAAAATGGAAATTGTGGGAATAATCGCTTTTATAGCCGTTCTCCTTTTAGGGATTATCTCACCCTTTTTCGGACTGCCGGGAACCTTCATTATTGTTGCTGACTCCCTGGTTTATGGATTAATTACCCGTTTTCAAAAAATAACAGTCTGGTTCTTACTTCTCCTCTTGGGATTGGCAGTTGTGGGTGAAATTTTCGAATTCCTTTCCAATATTTTTGGGGCAAAGCATTATGGCGCCTCAAGATTGGGTTTGATAGGTGCTTTTTTAGGAGGCATTGTCGGTATTTTTATAGGTAGTTCTTTCCTGCCTATTCTCGGTCCCTTGGTGGGCGGATTAGTAGGTGCATTTGTGGGAGCTTTCCTTTTTGAACTGTTCAAGAAAGAGGGTTCCAAAAGAGCTATTACTGCTGGACTGGGTGCTTTTCTGGGAAGAGTGGCGGCAATTTCAGTAAAAGTATTCATCACTATTATAATGACCGTCCTGATTTTAACGAAAGTTTTTTAAGGGAAGAAACTATGCTTCAGTACATTGTTCGCAGACTGTTGTTCATGATTCCGCTCCTCCTGGGAATTACAATCATTACTTTTGTAATCGTTCATCTCTCCCCCGGAGGACCTGCCGATATGCTGACTGGACTCAGCCCCAAGGTTAGTGCTGAGGCTAAAGCCCGTCTCCACTCCTTATACGGGTTGGATAAACCGCTCCACGTCCAGTATTGGCTCTGGCTAAGTCGGTTAGTGCGCTTCGATTTTGGAAGGTCTTTTAAAGACGGACGCCTGGTGATTATAAAAATTTTGGAGAGGCTTCCGGCAACTTTATTATTAAACGTCCTTTCCTTACTTCTCATCTTTTTTATTGCCCTGCCCATAGGGGTTATCTCTGCAGTGAGACAAGATTCATTTTTTGACAAGGGGATGACAGTATTTGTTTTCTTGGGTTTCTCCGTGCCTGCTTTCTGGCTCGCCTTGCTTCTAATGGTACTTTTTGGCGTTGTTCTGGGATGGCTTCCCATTTCAGGTATGCATTCCGTTAATTTCCCTTATTTTTCTTTCTGGGGAAAGCTTTGGGACATCATTAAACATTTAATCTTACCTGTTTTTGTTTCTGCTTTTGGCGGACTGGCATATTTATCCAGATATTCGAGAACATCTATGCTAGAGGTACTCCGCCAGGATTATATCCGCACCGCCCGCGCCAAAGGATTGTCCGAGAAGAAGGTGATATATAGACATGCCCTACGTAATGCTCTAATTCCCATTGTTACTCTTTTAGGACTATCACTTCCCGCTTTAATTGGAGGCGGATTTATTTTTGAAACCATTTTCGCCTGGCCGGGAATGGGACGCCTCGGTTATCAGGCGATTATGGCCAGAGACTATCCGGTAATTATGGGTGTGGGAGTTATTGCTGCTCTTCTCACTCTATTGGGCAATCTAATCGCCGATATAACTTATGCTTTTATCGACCCCCGCATTAGATATCGATAGGAAGGAAAATAGATGTGGAAGATTTTCTGGAAAAGATTTAGAAGGAATAAGTTGGCTATGTTGGGAGCTCTCATTATTTTCTCCTTAGCACTGGTAGCAGTTATTGCTCCTCTCATTGCCCCTTTCAGTCCTCACCATCAGGATATTCTCCACAGGTTAGAACCACCTTCTACTAAACATCCTTTAGGAACCGATGATCTGGGAAGAGACCTTCTCTCCAGAGTAATCTACGGGACTCGAATTTCACTTCTTGTGGGATTTGTAGCAATAGGAATTGCCATTATAATCGGAAGTATTCTCGGGCTTCTCTCCGGATACTTTGGAGGCTGGCTCGATACTGTAATTATGAGATTTGTAGACATAATGCTCTGCTTTCCCACATTCTTTTTAATCTTGATGGTAATCGCCTTCCTTGAGCCTAATATCTGGACTGTAATGGTAGTTATCGGGTTGACAGGATGGCCTGGTTTAACCAGACTCGTCAGAGGTGAATGTCTTTCAATAAGGGAGAGAGGGTTCGTTCAGGCAGCCAAGGTATTAGGTTTGTCAAACACAAGAGTGATGTTTGTTCATCTATTGCCCAATGTAATGGCCCCCATTCTGGTTACAGCCACATTAGGGATTGGCGGAGCAATTTTGACTGAATCGGCTTTGTCCTTTCTTGGTCTGGGCGTCCAGCCGCCAACTCCCAGTTGGGGTAATATTTTAACTGCAGGCAAAGATTATATTACTGTGGCGTGGTGGCTTTCTCTCTACCCCGGCCTGGCAATTCTTATCACCGTTCTGGCTTATAACCTCCTTGGCGAAGGATTGCGCGATGTCCTCGACCCCAGAATGATGGCAGAATAAGTAAAGCTTTCGCTTTACACTCCAAAATTATTTAGTCTTTTGGAGTGTCCCGATAAGTCGGGACCCTTAAACAGAAGGATGTGTGAATAGGAAAAAATAGCAATGGAAAAAATTTTAGAAGTCAAAAATCTTTCCGTCGAGTTTTATAAAGGAGGAAAAGTTATCCAGGCACTGAGAGATACTTCGCTCACTCTGAAAAGGAACGAAGTCTTAGGTATAGTTGGTGAATCTGGCTGCGGAAAGAGCACGCTTGCTCTGTCCATACTGAAATTAATTCCGGAAAAGGAGGGCAGGGTTATCTCGGGCGAAATCCTTTTTAAGGGAGAAGACCTCCTGAGGTTATCCGACGAGAAATTACTCCAGATAAGAGGAGATAGAATCTCTATCATTTTTCAAGACCCCTTTACTTCTCTAAATCCCGTATTCAAAATAAGTAAGCAGATTGCTGAATCTCTCGTTCTTCACAAGAAAGAGAACTTGTCTACTCAGCAAATGGAAAAAGAGGTAATCGAACTCCTTGAGCTGGTTAAGCTACCCAAGCCAAAAGATACGATGTTGTCCTATCCGCATCAGCTAAGTGGAGGAATGCAACAGAGAGTAATGATTGCCATATCTCTCTCTTCCAATCCAGAAATTTTAATTGCTGATGAACCAACCACAGCGCTCGATGTCACTATTCAAAAAGAGATACTAAACCTTCTAACTGAACTACAAAAGAAACTGGGACTTTCAGTAGTCTTGATTACTCACGATTTTGGCATAGTTGCCCAGACCTGTCAGAGGGTCTCAGTTATGTATGCGGGAATTATAGTTGAGGAAGCGTCAACTTCTGAAATTTTTCATAATCCTCTACATCCTTACACTAAAGGGCTTTTAGAGTCTCTTCCCTCAAGAGAAGAACTGCCAAGTTCTTCCCAGGGTAAGAAGAGAAGACTCAAAGCAATCCCCGGACAAGTCCCTGACCCCAGTAATTTACCTTCAGGGTGCAAATTTCATCCCAGATGTCCAAAAGTTATTGAAGACTGCAAACCCGAGGAGCCAAGACTCAGGGAGATAGTCAAAAATCACTGGGTAAGATGTATTCGTGCCGTCTATTAGACGGCACCATATTTATCCCCTCGGGGGAGACGGTAACATATTTACCCCCTCTCCCCTTGGGGGAGAGGGGAAGGGTGAGGGGGAAGAAGATTAGGGTGAAGGAGTTATGTTAAAAGTTGATAATCTGAAAAAGTATTTCCCTGTAGAGCGAGGAGTGTTCAGGAGAGTTATCGATTACGTACGAGCTGTTGATGGTATCTCCTTTGAAATCAAAAAAGGAGAAGTCTTTGCTCTGGTAGGGGAATCCGGCTGTGGCAAAACCACCACAGCAAAGCTGATTGTGGGGCTATTTGAACCCACAGATGGAAAAATTTTTTTCCACGGCAAAGATATCTCTTTACTGAAAAGAAAAGAGCTAGCTCGAAAAATACAGATAATCTTCCAGGATCCCTTTGCCAGTCTCAACCCCAGGCTCACAATAGGAACTATTGTTGGAGAAGCAGTTAAACATAGATTAGAAGCTACTGACGAGAAAGTAAAAACCAAGAAAATAAAAAAGGAAACAAGAGAACTTTTAAATCGAGTGGGATTGCCAGTTAATATTTTAAATGAGTATCCCCATCAGTTCAGTGGAGGTCAAAGACAGAGAATCGGCATTGCCAGGGCACTGGCTATGCAACCGGAATTGATTGTCGCAGATGAGCCCGTATCTTCTTTGGATATTTCTGTTCAGGCTCAGATTCTAAATCTTTTGCTCGATTTGAGGGATTCTCTGGATTTATCTTATCTTCTTATCGCTCATGATTTGAACGTCGTGCGGTTTTTAGCTGACAGGGTAGCGGTAATGTATCAGGGAAAAATTGTAGAAAGGGGTTCTATCAGGAATGTATATGAAGACCCCCGTCATTCCTATACAAAAAAGTTGCTTGAAGCAATTCCCACTCTGGAGACTGAAACCATAAAATAAGGAGGTGGGATAAGAAATGCCACCAAAGGAAAATGATAGAAGGAAGAAGATTGAGAAATTATCCCGTAAGGAGAGATTGGGAAGAGGGTTACTTAAGATTGGTGAGATAGCCAATCTGGCAGGAGTAACTACTTCTCTCATAAGGTATTACACTGACATTGGCTTATTAAGAGTAGCCAGCTATACCAAGGGTGGCTATAGGCTCTACGACAGGGAAGAGACTATAAGAATTATTCGACACGTAAAACCATCTGTGGAGAGACGACGCACCTTAAAAGAAATCAAAGAGAATTTAGAGAAAGGCTCAAAGAAATAGAAGCCTTATCAAAATCGGAGTTTGAAGTCCTCCCGAAAGGGAGGTTCGGGCGACCACAAGGGTCGCCCCTACGCGATTCGCAAGGAGTCCAGAATTTTCAGAGAGCTTCTAACGCATGCACTGAAATGGAAAAATTGCTGAAACTGATATTAAATTTTGCAAATAAATCTAACAGAAAAATATTTCTGGTGGGTGGTTCCCTAAGAGATTTACTATTGGGAAGGGAGACCGGGGATTTTGATTTTGTTCCTGAAGGAGATGCTGAGAAGTTCGCCAGGAATTTCGCCAGTGAAGTGAGAGGCAGTTTTGTTCTTCTGGATGAGAAAAACAGGATTTATCGGGTAGTAAAACAGAAAATATCCAGGAAGAAAGATAAACAGATATTCAATTTAGACTTCTCTCAAATGCGCGGAAAAGAAATAAAAGAAGACCTTTTACTAAGAGATTTCACCATCGATGCAATGGCTGTGAGATTAGACCAAATAGAAGGAAGCCTCAGAACCTTAAAACGGGCGAAACTCCTGTCCAGGTTAATTATAGACCCTTCTGGCGGGATAGGAGATTTGAAAAAGAGAATAGTAAGGAGAACTTCTCGCAAAATTTTTGACGATGACCCCTTGAGATTACTCCGCGGATATCGCCTGGCAGCGACCTTGGAATTTGCTATAGAGAAAAAAACAAAGGATGAAATTAAAAAGAAGGTCGATTTAATTAAAAGCGTAGCCAGAGAGAGAATAAGAGACGAATTGTTCAAGATTCTCTTTGCACCTCAAAGTTATCGATATCTTCAAAGACTGCACAGAATAGGACTTTTGAACAGGATCATTCCTGAAATAAAAATAATGAAGGAGAAACCTGGAAATTATTACCACCGGGAAGGGCTGTGGGGACATTCCCTGGAGACTCTCAAATCCTTGGAAGAGATTTTTGCTGACCTGGTCAAGCTCTTTCCCCGGATGTCTAGCAAGATAATAACCCATCTCGATGAGAAAATATTTGGTGAAGTAGAAAGAAAATCTCTTTTAAAGTGGGCAGCAATTTTTCACGACATCGGTAAGCCAAAAACACTAAGGAGGGAAGAGGGAAGAGTTCGGTTTTTTGGTCACGAGGAAAAGGGAGCCTCACTGGTTATGGAAATTATGCAGAGGCTTAAATTCAGTAATAAAGCAATCAAAATTGTAGAGAAAACGGTTAAGCACCATATGCGTCCCGGTAACTTGAATGAAGCTCCTCGGTTGACCGATAGAGCAATCCATCGCTTTTTTAGAGACCTTTCTGAAGAAGGAGTGGACACTCTTCTTCTCTCTCTGGCAGACCGCTATTCTTATCGAAAGATTCTACCTGAGCGAGATAAAAAGTTTGCCATAGAAATAAGTCGAAAGTCCATAAGGAAACATGAACAGACTGTTAGAAAAATGTTAAACAAGTACTACTACCATAAAGAACGAATCTTGCCTAAACCTCTTGTTCGAGGAGATGAGATTATGAAAAGTTTTAATCTTCCTCAAGGTCCTTTGATTGGCAAGTTATTGAAAAGAGTAGCAGAAATCCAGGCGGGAGGAAAATTAAAAAATAAAGAGGAAGCTCTCCAGTTTTTGAAGAAGACATTAAAAGAGGAGAAGTTGTGAAATTATCAGTTATCATGCCAGTTTTTAATGAAGAAAGTACGATACTAAACATCATCGACAGAGTAAAAAAAGTAAATATTGATAAGCAAATTGTTATAGTTGATGACGGTTCCACTGACAGGACGAGAGAAATATTGGAAAAATTGAGGGATGAAAATATAAGAGTAATTTACCATACGAAAAACCAGGGAAAGGGAAGTGCAATAAGGACAGCGATTCCCTACCTTGAGGGAGAGGTAACAATCATACAGGATGCTGATTTAGAATATGACCCCGAAGAGTACCACAAATTGATGAGACCAATTCTGGATGGAAAAGCCAAGATTATTTATGGTTCCAGATTTCTACAATTTAACAAACTTATTTACTTGCGTTACCTTTTAGGCAACAAGTTTTTGACCTGGTTAATCAATATATTATACCGTTCCAGGATTACTGATTCATATACCTGCTATAAGGCTTTTGAAACTAGCGTTCTAAAAAATTTGACATTGCAAGCAAAAAGGTTTGAATTTGAAGCCGAAGTTACAGTTAAGTTGCTGAAGAGAGGTTACGAGATTCGTGAAATCCCCATATCGTATTCTCCCAGAACATTAAGAGAAGGAAAGAAAATCAACTGGAAAGATGCTCTTTTAGGCATTTTAACTATACTTAAATATAAATTCAGCAAATGAGGGTTCTAACCATTTACTTGACAAAAGGGTCTTTTTGGAATAAAATTCTGTTAATTAAAGTAGTGGTAGCGACGAATAAGGAATGACCAGCGAGCGAAACGAGGGAAAGACACGGGTGCGAGATGGTGAGCACCCGGGGAATTGAAGCGGGCGTAATTCAGTGGTAGAATGCAACCTTCCCAAGGTTGACGTCGTGGGGTGCCGGTCGCGACGAATAAGGAGCGACGACCGAGCGAAGCGAGGAAAAGGCACGGGTGCGAGATGGTGAGCACCCAGGGAATTGAAGCGGGCGTAATTCAGCGGTAGAATGCAACCTTCCCAAGGTTGACGTCGTGGGTTCGAGTCCCATCGCCCGCTCTGACCCAGCTTCAATTCGAGTCCCATCGCCCGCTCATAAGTTGTAGCTGCAGAGCGATAGCTCTGCCAATGGATGCAAAGCTTACGCTTTGCTGCTACATTTTTGAGGAAATATTTTGAAAAATCTATACGTAGACTTGCATATACATAGCACATTTTCTGACGGGGCTTTTACTCCAGAAGAAATTGTTAAGCATGCCAGCAAGGCGGGTTTGGCTGCCATATCTATTACTGACCACGACAATACTGATGCTACCCCCTCGGCTATTAAGGCGGGAAAAAAATTGGGAGTAGAAATCGTTCCTGGAGTGGAACTGAGCGTCGAGCCGGAGTCTCCTCGAGATGAAGAGATACACATTCTGGGATACTATATCGATTGGCAAGATGAGAATTTTCAGGAGAAACTCCGCCATTTCAGGGAAGCACGCCGCAAGAGAGCCTACAAGATTTTAGAAAAACTGGACCGTCTGGGAGTTAAGATTGATCCCCAACAATTATTTGAGTTCGCTGGCAAAGGTTCTGTTGGTAGAATGCATGTGGCGAAAGTTTTAAAAGAAGAAGGATTTGTTAACTATCTCCAGGAAGCTTTCGACCGCTATTTAGCTTATGGCAAACCAGCCTACGTTCCTAAGTTAAGATTGCCCTCTCAAGAAGCACTTGACCTGATCTCCCGGCTTGGAGGAATCTCTGTTATCGCCCATCCTATATATGGAGGAAACAGCAAGGAAATAATTCAAAAACTCAAAGGTTTTGGATTAGATGGAATTGAAGGTTACTATACTAAGCATTCTTCTGAAGATGTAAAGAGATTTCGGAGTTGGGCCAAGGCGTTTGGTCTTCTAATTACTGGAGGCTCCGATTGTCACGGAGAGATATTGGATGAGGAAATTCTGATAGGAAATCAGAAAATTCCCTATGATGTTCTATCACAGTTAAAAGAATATAGGAAGACGAAATTAGGAAAGTGCTTGACAGAGGAAGGGCATACATAGTAGAATAAATCAAAGATTTTTTATGTAAATAGGGGAAGTCCGTGAAAACCGGACACTGCCCCGCAACGGTGAGCTTCTTAACAGAAGTAAGTCCGAGAACCTGTTTGCAATATAGTGCCTTCGCGGGAGGGTTGGCCGAATTCATAAGGCTTCAGTCCCAACTTTCAAGTGAAGGTTGGGTTTTTTAATTTATGGAGAAATATATATGGGCAGGTTAATCCTTATCTTAGGTGGAGCACGCAGTGGGAAGAGCAGTTTCGCTGTTACCCAGGCCAAGAAGTTATCATCTGGACAATCTGGGGTAGTTTATGTCGCCACTGCTTTTGCCCTCGATGAAGAGATGAGAAAAAGAATAGAGAGACACAAGAAAAGACGTCCCGCTTCCTGGAAAACTATAGAAGAAAGAAAAGATATATCAAAAATTTTGGCTAAATTAGGAAAAGCCAGTATAGTAATAGTCGATTGTTTAACTATCTTAATTTCAAATCTTCTCCTTTCCGGAGAAAAAGAAGCAGCAACTTTGAAGAAAATTAAAGAGTTCTTCAAGACTCTCAAGAAAAGAAACCTTACCACTTTAATAGTTTCTAACGAGGTAGGGATGGGAATTGTTCCAGAAAATAGATTAGGTCGCAATTTTAGGGATATCGCCGGGCAAACCAACCAGATAGTTGCTAAGCTGGCAGACGAAGTATACTTGCTGGAGGCAGGGATTCCCGTTAAGATAAAGGGGTAAAAATGGAAAGAATTCAAAAAGTTATTGAAAAGATTGGGCCAATCGACCAACAAATGATGGAAAAAACGCAAAAGAGATTAGACCTTCTCACCAAACCCAGAGGGAGTTTAGGAAGACTGGAAGAGCTGGCAAAAATTGTGGTAGGAATCAAGAGAGAAGATAGTCCCAATTTGAAGAATAAAGTGATATTTACTTTAGCCGGAGACCATGGAATCGCAAGAGAAGGAGTGAGTGCCTTTCCTCAGGAAGTCACCAGCCAGATGGTTTACAACTTTTTACGGGGAGGAGCAGGAATTAATGTTCTCGCTCGCCACATAGGTGCGAGAGTGGTAATAGTCGATATGGGAGTTGCCTGCGACTTAAAACCCCACCCCAATCTTATAATCAGAAAAATAAATTATGGAACTAAAAACATAGTAAAAGAACCGGCGATGAGCCGGGAAGAGGCAATAAGGTCAATTAATGAAGGAATCGAAATTGTGGAAAAAGAATTGGAGAGAGGCATAGATATTATTGGCACAGGAGATATGGGAATTGGGAATACTTCCTCTTCCAGTGCAATTATCGCAGCTATAACCAAGACATCTGTAGAAGAAATTACCGGCAGGGGGACAGGAATAGATGACTTTAAACTTAAGCGTAAAATAGATGTTATTGAGAAGGCATTAGAAACCAATAGACCAGACCCCAATGACCCGATCGATATTCTATCTAAAGTGGGAGGGTTTGAAATCGGGGGACTACTGGGAATTATGCTTGCCGGTGCTTCTCACAGGATTCCCGTGGTTATCGACGGATTCATCTCCGGGACAGCAGCTCTTCTGGCAGTAGAGATAGAACCGAAAGTTAAGAGTTACTTGATTCCCTCACATTGTTCAGCAGAAGCTGGCCATAAGCGAATGTTGAGCTTTTTAGGTTTAAAACCCCTACTCGACTTAGACCTCAGACTTGGTGAAGGTACTGGAGCAGCCCTGGGCATAAATATGGTAGATGCAGGTATAAAAATATTGACTCAGATGGCAACCTTTCCCGATGCAGGAGTTTCCGAAGGATTATGAAATCAATGGTGGCAGCAATTCAGTTTTTAACTATCTTTAGCTCTGGCAAAAGAGGTAAAGTTACCAGCAATTATCTATCCAGGTCTTTATTCTACTTCCCTTTTGTTGGTCTTTTGATTGGTGGTTGTCTGGTGGGGCTTAACTTCGTGCTTTCAAAACATTTGAACCATTCAGTAGTTAATCTATCTATTATTCTTCTTTTAGTTATTCTCACCGGCGCACTCCATCTGGATGGTTTCGCCGATACAGTAGACGGATTCTACGCAGGCAAGGATAAACAAGAAATACTAAAAATAATGGGAGATAGTCATATTGGCACAATGGGCGTAATAGCACTGATTATTCTGATTCTTTTGAAATTTGCTCTTCTTGAGGGAATTCCCGAAGGAATTAAATACAAGGTTTTGCTGTTGATGCCTCTATCCAGCAGATGGGCAATGGTAGTCTCCGGTTCTCTTTCTAAAGGTGCAAAGACCGAAGGTCTGGGAAAGTTCTTCTGTAAACCGGTAAGATTGAGAGAATGGTTAGGGGCAACACTGTTTACATTAATAGTAACGTTCCTGATTTTGAAAACTCAATTGCCACTCTTTATTTTGAGTATATTTCTATTTACCCTTATCTTAACAAGGTATATCATCAGGAAAATCGGAGGTATGACCGGAGATACCTTCGGCGCAATAAACGAATTAACCGAAGTCTTCAGTCTCCTAATTTTCTCGCTTGTTAGTTCTTAGATTTCTAATGTAGCAGCAGAGCGATAGCTCTGTATTGTAGGGGCGACACTCTGTGGTCGCCCAAAGGAAGGGACGGCATGCCGAAAGGTCGGCATAAACTGCGTCCGTCCCCTACAGGGAGGCAAAGCTTACGCTTTGCGGCTACAAAAAGAGAAATATGGCTATGAAACATCATTTTATCTTCTTAATTATTTCCATTTTGTTGGTATCCTCTTGCAGCAGTCAAGCACCACCCTTAAAATCGAATTCTCCATACGGAGTCGTAGTCATAGATGACCTCGAAAGAGAAGTGAGATTCAACCATCCTCCACAGAGAATAGTCTCTCTCGACCCCAGCATCACGGAGATACTCTTTGCCCTGGGACTGAATAATGAAATGGTGGGAGTAACAGACTATTGTGACTATCCTGAACAAGCGAGAACTACGCCAAAAGTGGGCGGGTACATAAACCCCAACATCGAGGCAATTGCATTACTCGAACCTGACCTGGTAGTGACCACTCTGAAAACCAATACTCCCCGATTAATCCAACAACTGGAAGATTTTGGCATTACAGTTTTCGTTTTAGACCCTAAAAAAATAGAAGACATTTTTGAGAACATCTCTTCATTAGCAAAGATAACATATCGAGAAGAAAGAGCAGGAGAACTTTTAGGAGCTTTGAAGGAAAGACTGCACGGAGTTAGGAAAAAAGTCGCTGAAATCTCTCGTCCCGGTGTATTTCTGGGAATGGGAAAAGACCCACTCATATCCGTGGGTCCGGGGAGCTTTGCCCACGATTTGATCGGGATTGCTGGCGGGAGAAATGTAGTTGGTCATTCCTCCTCTAGATACCGTAAATACTCACTGGAAGAGATCCTTTTAGCCGATCCTGAGGTGATTATCATCTGTTCAATGGCTCCCGATGACTCCTGTCTCGCTCAAAAAAAATGGTGGAAGAGGTGGACGAATATATCCGCAGTGCGTAATAGTCGAATCTATGTAGTTGAAGCTAATCTGTTAACCAGACCCGGACCGAGAATGATTGAGGGGCTTATGGAAATAGCTAAGGCAATACATCCGGAAATATTTCTGGAGCAAGAAAGATGAAAGTTTTAAGTTTAAAAAAGTGGTTAATAACCATAGTCCTTTTAACGATTCTCCTCATTGTTACCATAATATTTTGCTCTTTTCAAGGCTCAGCAGACATCAAACTTAAGGATTTACTTGAGATATTTTCTAATTCTCCTAGTCAAACCTGGTGGAATACTAAAGCAATAATTCTGTTAAAGGTGCGACTTCCCAGAATACTACTTGCCTGTATGGTAGGGGGAGCGCTTGCAGTTAGTGGTGTGGTTTTGCAAGCCTTGTTAAGGAATCCTTTGGCAGACCCTTATATCCTGGGAGTCTCCAGTGGTTCTGCCCTGGGAGCAATAATCGCTATTCTGCTTGGTTTGAACATTACTATTGGTGCCCTACCCTTAATTCCCCTGTTCGGTTTTGTCGGAGGATTACTTACCATCCTTTTTGTTTACCATATTTCGAAAATACACAGGAAAATATCGATTCAAACAATGCTCTTAGTGGGCGTGGTAACCGGGGCCATACTTGCAGCTATTATTATGTTCATCACCTCTATGGCCGGCCCCCACAAGGTGCAGGGAATAATTTTCTGGCTGATGGGTAGCTTGAGTTCACAAGAGTATCCTATGGTGGTGATAGTTTCGTTATATGTGATAGTGGGAATTCTCATACTTCTCTATTATGCTCGCAGTCTCAATCTTTTAGTCTTAGGAGAGGAATCAGCGACCCAGCTTGGTCTGGAAGTAGAACGCACCAAAAAGATAGCTTTTATCGGTGCTTCACTAATTACAGGTGCTGCTGTTTCAGTCAGTGGTCTTATAGGGTTCGTGGGTATATTAATTCCTCATCTTATGAGAATGATTATCGGCTCAGACCACAGGCTACTTTTGCCCGCAGCTGGACTATTCGGAAGTATATATCTTATACTTGCCGATACTCTTGCCAGGACGCTCATGGCGCCCACAGAAATTCCCGTAGGAGTGATAACTGCCATATGTGGAGGTCCCTTTTTCATCTACCTCCTCAGGAAAAAGAAGACAATCTTTTTCCATTAATGTTCCCGATTGAAAATCGGGACGAACGAAGTGAAGCAATCTCGAGATGGTTGAAAAATGGATGGAGAAAAAATGACTCTGACCCCTTTTTTTAGAGTTAAAGATTTGAGATTTAGGTATGACCAGAGCTGGGTGCTTGATGGTCTCTCATTTGAGGTAAGAGAGGGAGAGATTCTGGGCATAATAGGACCCAATGGCTCGGGCAAGACAACAATCCTGAGGATACTCTCCAGGGTTTTAATGCCTCAGGAAGGAGAAGTCCATCTCCATGGGAAAAATCTGTTAGCACTGAGCCAAAAAGAGATTGCCCAGATAATCGGAGTCGTCCCCCAAGATACTTATTTCCCTTTCCCATTTACAGTTGGCGAGGTCGTTCTCATGGGAAGGTCACCCTGGCTTTCAGGTTTTGGATTCGAATCAGAAAGAGATTTGCAAATTGCTTCTCAAGCAATGACTCTAACCAACACGCTCAGTTTTAGCAATCGTCTAATTTTCGAACTTTCCGGAGGGGAAAGACAGAGAGCAATAATTGCCCGTGCTTTAGCCCAGAGGTCACAGGTAATGTTGCTCGATGAACCCACAGCGCATCTGGATATAGGATACCAGATAGAGATTTACGATCTCATCAAGAAATTGAATGTTGAAAAGAGACTAACTCTAATTATAGTAGCTCACGATTTGAATTTAGCCAGTGAGTACTGCGACCGTTTGATTCTGCTTGATGCCGGCAGAATTTATAAAATGGGAAGCCCAAAAGAGGTAATAACCGAAGAGAATCTTTCCAGGGTATACCAGAGCAAGGTTCTTGTGGAGGAGAATCCTGTTACTGGCGCGCCCCGGGTAACTTTGCTTAGTAAATTGATGTCCAAAAAGTACCGGGAGAAAAGACTAACCGCCAGAAGTAACAGAATATCTTGAAGCATAGGAATTTGAAAAATTCCTATGCGGATTAGGGGGTTTGGGGGAAACAATCTGGTTTCCCCCGAGGGGTGACAGCGGAAAAAATGCGACGGGCAGGAGCATTTTGGAGCGCCAGAGGGGCGAAGCCCCTATGGAAGTAACCCCGAAGGGGTTATCTTGAGGAGGTGTCACAAATTGGAAGAGAAAGGATTAATTCAGGTTTACACGGGCGATGGAAAAGGCAAAACTACAGCGAGCATCGGTCAGGCAATAAGAGCAAAAGGCCATAAGTTTAAAGTATGCTTTGTCTACTTCTTCAAAAACCCGAAAGATTTCCCTTACGGTGAGGTAGAACTCCTGAAGGGACTGGGAATAGAAGTTGTTAATTTTGTTCCTCAGCATCCCCACTTCTACAAGAATATTACAGCCGAACAGATAAGGGAAAAGTGCCTGAAGGCAATAGAGTCCATTAAGGAAATATTTCAGAAGGGCTATGATATGCTAATTTTAGACGAGATATTGATTACCATACGGGACGGGTTTTTGAAGGAGGAAGAAATTTTAGACCTTCTGGAGAAGAAGCCAGAGTCCTTAGAAATTATTTTAACTGGAAGGGGAGCGACCAAAAAGATTATAGAAAGGGCAGATTTAGTAACCGAGATGAAGAAAATAAAACACCCCTTTCATCAAGGCGTAAAAGAAAGAAGAGGCATTGAGTATTAATTAGGAGTAGCAGACTTTAGTCTGCGTTTAGAAAAGGAGTAGCTCCGATTCATCGGAGCGTTTCGCAACCTGAAGGTTGCGACTACGGAAACTAAAAAGGAGGTAGAATCAAATGTTTTTAAGAAAGAAAAATTTGATTTTAATTTCAACAGCCCTTCTACTTGTGGCTGGTCTTGCCCTGGGAGAGGAAGAAGCAGTCTATATGGGAGACCTGGGAGTCATCGTAATTACACCAAGCAGGTTAGAGCAACCATTAAGAGATGTTCCTGTCGCCACGAGTGTCATCACTGAAGAAGAAATTGAAAGGTCAAATGCAAAGACCGTCGGGGAAATTCTCGAAATCGTTACTGGAGCAGAAGTAAAAAATTATGGCTCATTAGGAGCATCAGCATCCATCAGTCTGCGGGGTTCATTAGCAAATAGAGTACTCGTACTGATAGACGGCAAACCGATAAATTCTATTTCCTTTGGCGAGGCTAACCTCAGTCAAATTTCTCTTGAAGATGTTCAACGAATAGAGATAGTAAGAGGACCTACATCACATCTTTATGGTGCCAACGCCCTGGGAGGGGTAGTTAATATTATTACTAAAGAGCCTCCGCAGAAATTAGTCAATCGGGTGGAAATTTCTTATGAAACTTTTAACACCCATGTATATAAATTTGAGAATGGGTCAAGTTTCGGTAATCTTGGTTATTTGATAACAACAGGTAAGAAAAAATCTGATGGTTTGAGAAGGAACAATGATTATGATGCTAATGATATAACCGGTAAGTTCACTTATAATTTTAAAGAGGATATTACAACTACTATGTCACTTCGTTATCATGACAGTGAGTTAGGGCTTCCTGGCCCGAAACCGGAAAAAGGAACAACGACGAAATATGGCGATCAAAACGTAACATCTTTATACGACTGTCAAAAAGATAAAAATTTTATGTGCGATATGTCATTAGAACTCCCAGTGATGGAAAATTCAAAATTATTTATTAAAGGTTATATAGACAACCGAAAAATGAAATATCATTCTGTTTACGACGACATCTGGACCGGGGTTAAACTCGAAGAAGATGACAAATATATAACAAATATCAAAGGCGGATATATTGAATATAAACATAATTTATCAGACAAAAATACTATTCTTTTAGGAATGGATGGTCACCACGATAAGTTCAATGTTAAAGAGAATATTACCAATACTAATACAGGAGAAGTTACTCTTAAGGAATGGAATCCTGAAACTGATATCTACGGGTTATGGTTAGAAAATAGATGGAATATTTTTGCACCAATTACAACAACTCTGGGTCTTCGTTATGACCACCATTCTACTTATGGTGCACAACTCAGTCCGAATTTTGGGGCTATTTATAAGATAAATAAAAAAAATAGAATCCGTGGCTCTATAGGCAAAGCTTTCCGTGCTCCTACATTTAACGACCTTTATTGGCCAGAGGGTGGAAACCCTGATTTAAAACCAGAGACAGGCTGGCAGGCTGAGATTGGCGGAGAAAGTGAAATATCAAATAATTTCTTTATTAGAGCATCACTTTTTAATCGGGAAATAAAAGATATGATTGCCTGGATGCCAGATGCCTCCGGCTCATGGAAACCATCAAATGTTGCTAAACATTCTACTTGGGGAGCTGAGCTTGAATTTAACGCTAATCTTACCAAGCAAATTACCTCCAGAATAAGTTATACATTCCTTAATGCTAAGCAGAGAAAAAAAGAAGTAGTTTATTCTTCTTATGATTGGATGACAGGTAAGACTACTACCAGACTTGAGGAGAAGGAGAGAAAGGCAGCATTTGTTCCCTGTAATAAAATAAACTTTGATTTGAATTACCAAAGCAATTTTGATTTAAAAGTAAGTATAAATGGACAGTTTCTTGATAAAATGGTAAATTACTATTCTGATTATTCCAAATCACCTAATGTTACCATGAACACTAAAGAACTGGCAAAACATTTTACACTCAATGCTAAAATCAGCCAGAGAATTCTTGAGAATTTAGAAATTTTTATTACTGGGAATAATCTCCTTGACGCAGACTATGAGGAACAGTTTGGAACAAGCTTTGATGATCAAGGTTATCCAATGCCCGGCAGAACGATTATGGCAGGAATCTCCTGGAAATTCGGCTCATAAGTATCTAAATTATTTTAATTTTTCCCTTGACAATTAATGAAAAATTATTTATTCTTATATTAATAAATATATTGTCAGCGACTGAAAAGACCGTGGCCCCGATGAATCGGGGCTAAGACATGCTGTAGAAAGTATCTATGAAAAAAGCAACCACATCGAAAAAAAGAATAAGTGCAAAAGAAATAAAGAAATTTAAAGAACAACTCGTCCATTTAAAAGAAGAGTTGCTCAACTTGGTCCAGAAAACAACAGAGAACGAAAAAGAGTATCCTAGTAGCGAGGTAGGAGATAGTGTCGACCAAGCAGCCGATTCTTCTGCCCGGGAATTACTTTTTGAACTCAATCATGGTGAAAGGCAAAGATTAGAAGCTATTGAAAGTGCTTTAAAAAAGATTGAACAAGGCCGTTTTGGAATGTGCGAAAAGTGCGGTAATATAATAACCAAAAAGCGACTGAAAGTAGTTCCCTATGCTCGCTTATGCATCAAATGTAAAGCCAAAATGGAGAAACCAGCTTAAAATATCTATAAGGTAAAAACCTTATGAAGCAGGATTTATAAGTTAATAATCCTGCTTTTTTATTTTTTTTAAACTTATATTCTATCGAAAAGATAAGAAAATGAAACCAAAAATTCTCGGTATGATTATGGCAGGTGGGAAAGGAGAGAGACTTTACCCCCTCACCAAAGATAGAACCAAACCAGCAGTGCCTTTTGGAGGCAAATACCGACTAATCGATTTCGTCCTCAGTAATTTTCTCAATTCAGGTATTTATGCCGTCTATGTGCTAACACAATTTAAAGCACAGTCTCTCATTGAGCATCTCCAGGACGGTTGGCAACTGGGACAGGTTATGAGAGACCACTTTATTGTTACCGTTCCTGCCCAGATGCGTTTAGGAAAGAGTTGGTACAAAGGAACTGCTGATGCTATCTATCAGAATTTGAACTTAATTAAACGGGTCAATCCAGATATTGTAGCTGTTTTTGGGGCAGACCACATTTACAGGATGGATATTCGCCAGATGGTGAAATTTCATATCAAAAATAATACCGATGTTACTGTAGCCGCTGTTTCCGTTCCTATTAAAGATGCATCACAACTGGGTATTATCAGTGTAGAGAAAGATGGTCTCATCATTGGCTTTCAGGAAAAGCCCAAAAAGCCCCGCGCCATTCCTGGTCGACCTAATGAAGCTTTAGCCTCTCTGGGAAATTACCTTTTCAACACCGACATATTGATAAGTGAACTGGAAGAGGACACCCTAAGAAAAAAGACCAAGCACGATTTCGGGAAGGACATCATTCCTATCCTCTATCAGAAAAAGAAGGTCTTTGCCTACGACTTTAAAGAAAATAAGATTCCCGGTGAGGAAGACTCAAAAGAGACTAGTTACTGGCGCGATATAGGAACAATCGATAATTATTATCAGGCAAATATGGACCTTCGCGCCATCACCCCTTCCTTTAACCTCTACAATCCTCGCTGGCCAATTAAGACCACCAGTTACACTGAACTTCCACCAGCCAAGTTTGTATTCGATGAACACGGACGACAAGGAGTGTCTTTAAACTCCATCGTCTGTGAAGGCACCATCATTAGTGGTGGAACAGTAAGAGATTCTGTAATAGGCAGAAACGTATTCATCCACAGCTATTCCGAGGTAAACCAGTCAATTCTTATGGACAATGTAGACATCGGAAGGCATGCGCGGATCAAACGCACAATTATCGACAAGAATGTCAAAATTCCCCCAAGAACAATCATTGGTTATAATTTAGAAGAAGACCGTAAGAAGTATCACGTCTCCCCTGAAGGAATTGTAGTCATTCCCCGCACCGAACCCTAATTCCGTAATTCCGGGGACACAATACTTAATTATCCACCAGTTTCGTCCCACCAGTTTCGTCCCACCAGTTCCGTCCCACCAGTTCCGTCCTACCAGTTCCTGGGATACAATACTTAATTATTGATTTCTGATACTTGATTTGTTAGAATTATGCTATGGCACGAATAGCACGTATCGTCATACCTAACTATCCTCATCATATTATCCAACGTGGCAATCGCTCTCAGAATGTATTCTTCAACGACCAAGATAAGAAATCCTATATTAATCTTCTATGTAAGTATGCCATAGAAGCTGGTGTAATTTTTTGGGCATATTGTTTAATGGATAATCATGTGCATTTAATAGCTGTCCCCAAGAATGAAGACAGTTTAGCGAGAGGAATAGGCCGGGCACACAGATACTACACCCGCAGGATTAATTTTCGTGAAGGATGGAAAGGATATCTGTGGCAGGGGCGATTTATGTCTTATCCATTGAACGAGCAGTATCTTTATGCGGCTGTGCGTTATGTTGAACGCAATCCAGTAAGAGCAGGGTTAGTGAAAAGGGCTGAAGATTACCCTTGGTCAAGTGCGAAAGCTCATGTTCTGAAAGAAAAGGATATTTTACTTTCTGATAACTTTATGCTTTCAGAAATAGAAGACTGGTCATCATATCTTGCTGAAGACGATAGAGACATAGATAGGAATCTCTTCAGAGAACATGCTCACACCGGCCGACCTTTAGGTGATGAGAAATTTATTACTAAACTTGAGGAAATAACCGGAAAAGTATTGAAAAAGAAGAAGCCGGGGCCTCAGAAGAATAATTAAGTATTGTGTCCCCAGAACTCAAAATTCTCTTTACTTTTATGAATAAACTTGTATAATGTTAGCAAAGGTATAGTAAAATGGTTAAACTAAACCACTATATGACTGTCAAAGAAGCAGCCAGCTTTCTTGGCGTATCTCCTATGACTTTAAGGCGCTGGGATAATGAGAAGAAGCTGAAGGCAACGCGCCATCCTATGAATAATTACAGGCTTTATGAGAAGAAGCAACTGGAAAAAGTCTTAAAGGAGATAGCGACAGGAAAGAAAGGCGCTTGATTTAGTCTTGGTGTCCCAACCGGTGCCGAAAAGCTCCCAAGAGATGAGAGACTAATGTCAACGAAAGATATGGATAAGATATTACTCTTACTAAAAAAAGAGTATCCCAAAGCAAAAATTGCCTTAAATTTTAGCACTCCTTTAGAGATTTTAGTAGCTACAGTTCTTTCTGCCCAATGTACTGATAAGAGAGTAAATATAGTGACTAAGTCTCTTTTCAAAAAGTATAGGAAAGTCCAGGATTACGCAAAAGCTAACTTGAAAACTTTTGAGCAGGAAATCCGCTCAACAGGATTCTATCGTAATAAAGCAAAAAACATAATATCAACAGCTCAAAAGATTGTAAAAGATTTTAACAGTAAATTACCAGATTCAATGGATAAATTACTGCAACTACCCGGAGTAGCCAGAAAAACAGCAAACATAGTGCTTCTCAATGGATTTGGAAAAGTAGACGGCATAACAGTCGATACCCATGTCCGGAGATTAAGCCAGAGGTTAGGGCTTACTAAGAATCAAGACCCCCAGAAGATTGAACAGGATTTAATGAAAATATTAGATAAGAAGGAATGGGGAAAGTTTAGCTATCTTCTAATTGACCATGGCAGAAAGGTTTGTGATGCAAAAAAACCAAAATGCTTAGAATGCATTTTACAAAAACTCTGCCCTTCTAGAAAGGATTTTTATGCCTAAAAAGACGCCTAAAAAATCAAAAAATCTTATCTTTGTAGTCCAGAAACACCAAGCCACACGTCTCCATTACGATTTCCGTCTGGAAAAAGATGATGTATTAAAAAGCTGGGCCATTCCCAAAGAACCGCCAACAAAAGAAGGCATCAAACGATTAGCCATTCAGGTTGAAGACCATTCGTTAGGATATGAGGATTTTGAAGGTGAGATAGCCGAAGGATTATATGGCGCAGGAACTGTAGAAATATGGGATAAAGGATATTATATCCCGGTAAAGTTCCAGGCTAATAAAGAACTAATCTTTGAATTAAAAGGCAAAAAATTAAAAGGCACCTACTGCCTGATAAAGTTACAGCCCAAGAATCCCCAAGACAAAAACTGGCTCTTCTTCAAAAAGAAATGAACGAGTGGTGTGTAATGACAGAGAAAGTAATTTATATTACTGATTCGGATAAGAAACGATTAAAACAATTAATCAGAGATGCCAGAGTGTTTGGCAGTGAACATGAAATATATCTAAAGAAATTAGAAGGAGAGTTGAATCGAGGTAAGGTAGTTAAATCAAAGGGAATTCCTAAAGATGTAATTACAATGAATTCCAAAGTTCGTCTCAAAGATTTAGCTACTCGGGAAGAAATGATTTATAGCTTAGTCTTTCCTGATAGTGCGGATCCTGACCAAAACAAAATTTCAATTTTGGCCCCAATTGGAACTGCATTACTGGGATATAAAGTTGGCGATGTTATCGAATGGAAAGTTCCAGCGAGATTGAGAAAGTTGAAGGTCTTAGAAGTACTCTATCAGCCCGAAGCTGCTGGAGATTATCACTTATAGTTAAAATTTCTGATGAAATGATGGATGACTTTACAAATACAAAAGGTTACTACGTATTTACATGTAAGGAAAGAGTTTAATTATCTAATGGTGCAAAAAGGCAAAAAACAATGGTTAAGACAAAAATAATCTGTACAATAGGAACTGCAAGCGGCAATGTGACGGTATTGAGAAATATGATGCTCGCTGGTATGGATGTAGCCAGGCTTAATTTTTCCTATGGAAGTCATACTAGGCATAAATATTGTATAAATTTGATTAGAGAGTTAAATAAAAAATATAGACGCCGTATAAAAATATTACAGGACCTGGAGGGTTATCGTATAAGAGTTGGCAGGTTCAAACATAAAAAGAGTATCGAATTGAAAAAAAGACAACAGGTCCTTCTGACTAATCAGGATGTATTAGGAGAAAAAAATATAATACCGTTTGATTATGAAGGCTCTTTAGATAATATTAAGCCAGGGAATTACATATACATAGATGACGGCAACATTGCTCTAATTGTAAAATCAAGGACAAAAAAATATCTCAAGGCAGAGGTGATTATTCCTGGGTCTTTGAAGGAAAATAAAGGAATTAATATTCCCGATGTAGCCTTAAGGTTTAAAGGATTAACTGATAAAGATAGAATCGATATCCAATTCGGTATAAAAAATAAAGTAGATTATATTGCACAATCTTTTGTAAGAAATAAAAACGATATTATTCAAATAAAAGATTTAGTTAAACCCAGCCTCCCGAACTGCAAGATAGTTGCCAAGATTGAAAATCGGCAGGGTATTAGGAACATTGATGAGATAATAGATGTCTCGGATGGAATTATGATAGCGCGGGGGGATATGGGAGTATCAATTCCAATCTACGAAATCCCTGTTGTCCAGAAACTGATAATCAAAAAATGCAACCAGGCAAAGAAGTTCGTTATTACGGCTACACAGATGCTTGAAAGTATGGTAGAAAATTTAAGGCCTGCCAGAGCTGAAGTCACAGATGTTGCCAACGCAGTGTTAGATGGTTCTGATTTTGTTATGCTTTCGGCAGAAACCGCTATAGGTCAACATCCCGTTAAAGTAGTAAAGATGATGAACCAGATACTGAAATTTACTGAAACATCGTTTAAGAAAAATGGAACCCTTAGAAAAAAAATATTCTAACCCGGGAAAGGTAGCTGTTCCCAAAATACGAAAGCAAAAGAAAAGAATTGCTTATTTTTCTATGGAGATAGGCATTGATTCTAAAATTCCTACTTATAGCGGTGGTTTGGGAATTTTAGCTGGGGATACAATCAAATCATGTGCTGACCTAAATGTTCCTTTGGTTGCAGTTACCCTGTTGTACAAAAAGGGATACTTTTACCAGAAGCTGGATGACCAGGGTCAGCAACAGGAGTTACCATGTGAATGGAATCCCAAAGATTTATTGACACTCTTACCCAAAAAAGTAAGTGTTACCGTAGAAAATAGACCCGTTTTTATCCAGGCATGGCAGTACAGGGCAACTGGTGTCACTGGATATTGTGTGCCTGTCATTTTCTTAGATACGGATATTGCACAGAATAGTGACTATGACCGGAGTCTTACTGATTATCTATACGGTGGAGATGAAAAGTATAGGCTCGCCCAGGAAATTATCCTGGGTATTGGCGGAGTAAGGATACTTAAAGAATTAGGATACCATCGAATTAGTCGGTATCATATGAATGAAGGACACGCAAGCTTATTGACCCTTGAACTCTTAAATGAAAGAAAAAGAAATCATGAACCAATATGGGATATTGATAGGGTAAAAAGAATGTGTGTGTTTACCACGCATACACCTGTTCCAGCAGGGCACGACCAATTTTCTTATGACTTAGTCAGGCAAGTTCTGGGCGAATCTATGCCCATCGATTTTTTAAAAAATATCGGAGGGGAAGATAGGTTAAATATGACGCTTCTTGCATTGAATTTGAGCCATTATGTAAATGGTGTTGCTAAAGAACATGGTAAAGTTTCCCGGGAGATGTTTCCCGGTTACCGTATTGATTCTATCACTAATGGGACCCATACAACTACATGGGTCTGTGAAAGTTTTAAAAGGTTATACGATAAGTATATTCACGGTTGGATGAACGACCCTTTCAGTCTTCGGTATGCCTTAAGTATTCCCAAAGAGGAAATATGGAATGCTCATCAGGAGGCAAAAAAGAAACTTTTAGACTATGTTAATGAGAAGATGAATGCAGGCATGGATTATGGCACACTTACGATTGGGTTTGCACGAAGGGCTACTGCGTATAAAAGGGCGGATTTAGTTTTCTTTGATACGAACAGGTTAGTCAATATTTCTCAAAACGTTGGTAAGATCCAACTGGTTTTTGCTGGTAGGGCGCACCCCAGAGATTGGCCTGGAAAAGAACTGATAAAAAGAATTGTTTCTGTGTCGAAAGAACTAAAAGACAGTATTAAAATAGTTTATCTTGAAAATTACGATATGGAACTGGGTAAGATGCTTGTTTCCGGAGTTGATTTATGGCTTAATACCCCTCGAAAACCCCGGGAAGCTTCAGGAACATCTGGTATGAAAGCAGCGCACAACGGTATTCCCAGTTTGAGCATTTTAGATGGATGGTGGATTGAAGGATGTATGGAAGGTTTTACTGGATGGTCAATCGGCTCAGCTTCAGATATAGAAAGTGTTGATGAAAGGAATGCTCATTCTCTCTATGAAAAGTTACAAAAAGTAATCATTCCTCTATTTTATAACAACCGTGATAACTGGGTTGATATTATGCGGCACTCAATTGCCATCAATGCTTCTTTTTTCAACACCCATCGAATGGTGCAGCAGTATGTTTTAGATGCGTATTCGTATTAATCCGGGTTCGAGGAGACCAGTCGGCTTTTTGTGTTTGGCATCCTGAACCTTCGGGGCCAAACACTCTGCATCCTCAACCTCGCAAAAATTGTAAATAAAATTTATTTTTATTATTACTAATATAATCGGAGAAAAAGATGAATATTATGAACACAAGTAATCCTGTACATCCACTTAAGTCTCAAGCTAAAGTTTTATTATCCAGCGTATTTGGCCCCTACGCACAAGACGATGAATATGGAAGTCGAAAGATTAACCCAATGGAGCTCTATCATAATCAGGTTACTCGGGTGCAAGGTCCTTTTTCTCTTCGCCTGTTCCATCGTTCATTTGGATTGATGCTGCTTCAGGCAAACATTGATGCGCCATGTACGCTTTTAGATTTTCCTACATTGACTCGTTTTACTGATGAAATTCAAAGTCATTCTTATGATATTGTTGGAATTAGTTCAATTATTCCCAATATCGGGAAGGCAAAAAAGATGTGTGAGGTGATACGCAAATACTTACCTAAGGCAACGATTGTTGTGGGCGGGCATATTGCCAGTATACCCAATCTTTATACCATCATTGATGCGGATTATATTGTCAAAGGAGACGGTGTCAGCTGGTTTCGAAGGTTCCTGGGACAGGATGAAAACGTTCCAGTAAGACATCCAATAGTTCTTTCTGCATTTGGTGGCCGTATCTTTGGTATAACTCTTTCAAAAAGAAATACCGCTGCAATTTTAATACCATCAGTAGGATGCCCGGTGGGCTGTAATTTTTGTTCCACTTCTGCCCTATTTGGTGGTAAGGGGAAATTCATAAACTTTTATGAAACTGGAGATTCTCTTTTTTCCATTATGTGTCAGATTGAAAAAGAGCTCAAGAGTCGGTCCTTCTTCATCCTTGATGAAAACTTTCTTCTACATCATAAAAGAGCATTAAGGTTGTTAGAATTAATGGAACAGCACAATAAGAGTTGGTCTTTGTTCGTTTTCAGTTCTGTCAAGGCTCTGAAATTTTATACAGTCAAACAGCTGGTGGGTTTGGGAATTTCCTGGGTATGGATAGGACTGGAAGGTGAGAACAGTCAGTATGCAAAGCTTAAAGGGATCGATACCCACTCGTTTGTACGAGATATGCAATCACATGGCATTCGCGTTATGGGGTCAACTATTATCGGTTTAGAAAACCATACTACGGAAAACATTGATCAGATTATAGATTGGGCAGTTAGTCATGATACGGACTTCCACCAGTTTATGCTGTACATCCCGGCTCCTGGCACGCCTCTTTATGAACAGCTCCTGAAGGAAGGAAGTCTTTTGTCTGAAGAAGAATGTCCCACCGCAGATAGACACGGTCAATACCGCTTTAATTATCGCCATAAACACATTTACAATGGTCAGGAAACCGAGTTTCTTCTCAGAGCCTTTCGTCGGGACTTCGAGATAAACGGTCCCAGCATTGCCCGAATGATTCGAACCATGCTAATAGGATGGAAAAGATACAAAAACCATCCGGATCCACGTATTCGTAATCGCTTTGAATGGGAGATTAAAAAATCCATCGATTATTATACGGGAGCAGCTTGGGCGATAAAAAAATGGTACAGGAAAGACGAACTTATGTCGAAGAAAATCATCTCACTTCTTCAAGATTTATACAAGGAGTTCGGTTGGAAAACCAGGATAATGGCTTCACTATTGGGCAGAGGGCTATACTTTGCTATGAAAAGAGAGGCAAAAAAACTTGCTAACGGTCGGGTTTATGAGCCTTCTACATTTTATGAAAAAAACGCCAAAGCGCTGAAAGAGTAGCTCCGATTCATCGGAGCGTTTGGAGTAGCAGACTTTAGTCTGCGTCATAATTAAGTATTGTGTCCCCGTAATTTTTTTTGTAGGAGTTTATAATGAAAATATTATTTATTTCACCATGTCCTAAAGATGAACATCGCCACAAAAATTTGCATATACCTCAATTATCTTTGCCAATACTAGCGGGATTAACTCCTCCAGAACATGAAATTGAAATAGTAGAGGAACCGTGGGATAAAATTAATTTTGATAAGAAATACGATTTGGTAGGCATAACAACCATGACGGCAACCGCTCCCAGAGCCTATGAAATATCGACGATGTTCAGAGAAAGGGGTATAAAAACCATTCTCGGGGGTATTCATCCCACAGCTTTACCGGATGAATCCATAAAATATACTGATTCTGTTGTAATTGGAGAGGCAGAAAATATCTGGGATATTGTTATAAAAGACCTGCAGAAAAATGACCTGAGAAAATTTTATAAAGGCGAATTTCCTCTTTTAAATAATTCCGTAATACCCAGAAGAGATTTAATTAAAAGAAGAGCCGGGGTTATTAAGCTTGCCCCAGTAGAGACAACTCGTGGATGCCCTTATAATTGTGATTTTTGTTCAGTAACAAAATTTTTTGGTGCACATCCTCGACATAAACCAATAAAAGAAGTGATTAAAGATATTTCCACCATTAAAGGAAAAAATCTTATATTTTTAGACGACAACATTACAGGAAGTAAACAATATGCAAGGGAACTTTTCAAGGAATTAAAATATATGGGTAAAAAATGGGTAGGACAATCAGCTATAAATATTGTAAAAGACAAGGAGTTATTAAAATTAGCTTCTGAATCTGGTTGCTGTAGTTTCTTTGTTGGTATTGAATCTGTGTCCGTTAAAGGGATAAATCGTTATCACAAAAATCTAAAAAGTAAAAAGGAAATAAAAGAAGCCATGAAAATGTTTTTGGATGTAGGTATTTTAGTTTATGCAAGTTTAATTTTTGGCTTTGATAATGATGACCAATCTATTTTTGAAGAGACAGTTGAGTTTCTTATTGAATCCAGAGTGGCTTCTGTGCAGCTCGTTTTACTTACGCCTTACCCGGGGACAAAAATCTTCGATAATTTACAAAAGGAGGGTAGAATACTTAGTTATGACTGGAGTAAATATGATAATGTTAAACTTGTTTTTGAACCCATAGGAATGACTGCTGACCAACTTTTAGGAGGTTTTCATTGGGCGAGATGCAAATTTGACTCTTTTCCTTCAATAATAAAAAGATTCTGGGCTAATAAGCGTCATCCAATATTATACACTTCAGTAAATTTAGGGAGTCGTTATCATACCCACAATAAAAAAAATGCTTATAAGAGGTAACAAGTATGATGTTCACAAAGTTCCGGGGACACAATACTTAATTATTGAACCCAATGCTGGACTTTTGAAAATTTTGCCAAATCTTCTATATAACAATAGGCAAGCACGACTGGACTATTGGATATTGAAAATTTTTTCAACGAACTTGAGGAAATAGTAAGAAGAATATTGAAAAGGGGAAAGGAAATCGAGTAAGATAATTAAGTATTGTGTCCCCCGAATTAGAAGACATCAAGATTTCCTAGATTCAAAAGAAAAGGGCTCGAACGAGATAGTTTTACCGTTCCTCAAAAATGGAGATTAAGCAAAAGGTATGTTTTCGTTCCCAAAGTTGGTGAGGTGAAATGGATTAAACATCGCCCCTTACAAGGCGAACCTAAAAAGATTACTATCATCCAGGACGGAGATCACTGGTATTGTTCTGTTCTATGTGAGTTTGAACTGCCAGATAGACCAAAAGATAGTAGTAGCCTTGTAGGCATTGATGTAGGCTTAAAATCCTTTGCAACTTTGTCTGATGGGACTGTGATAGATAATCCAAAGCACTTAAGAAAATCAGAGAAACGACTGGCAGATGCTCAAAGAAAGTTGAGCAAGAAAGGAAAAGGCAGTCAAAACAGGAAGAAGCAAAAGAGGCAGGTTCAAAAGCTATATCGTAAAATCAGAAATCAAAGATTAGATTTTCTTCACAAGACATCCGCGAGTGTGATAGCCAAGCACTCCGTTGTCTTAGAGGATTTGAATGTCAAGGGCATGATGAAAAATCGTTGTCTATCAAAGGCAATTTCTGATGCAGGATGGTTTGAGTTCAGGAGGCAACTGGATTACAAGGCAAAGTGGAATGGGAAACTCTTCATCACGATAGGGCCAAGAGAGCCTACAAGTAAGAAGTGTAGCTGTTGTGGCAATATTCAAGAAATGCCATTGAGAAAAACGGTCTACTCTTGTCCTGTTTGTGGGATGACGATGGATAGGGATTTAAATGCCGCGATAAATATTCTGAATATAGGATTAAATACCGCTGGACGAGCGGGAATCAACGCTTGTGGAGTTGGAACGGTAGTTCCGATGATGAAACAAGAAAAAGAATGCTTGGTAAACTAAGCAGAAGCCACAGGGCAAGCCCTGTGGAGCGTCACTCACGAGTACTTTGGAGTCGATTTAAAGGTAGTATGGGAGACCGCAACCCGCCATCTTCCAGAAATTAGACCTTTGATTCAAAATGTTCTGAACGATATGGAAAAATGAAGCAAGAAAACCCTGAGAAATTTATGAATAAGGAAAACCAGAGACTTTACGAATTACCAGCTGGCTGGCGTCATGGGTGCAATGAGACTTCTTGAAGATGATTGACAAAAGGAATTTAATTTAGTTTTGGTTCAAAATTCTGACCGTGAGTAAAAAAGTTTTCATTAGGACCCTTGGCTGTCAGATGAACGATGTGGATTCGGAAGTTATGGTGAGGCTTCTGGAAAGGAAGGAGTAGCTCCGATTCATCGGAGCGTTTGGAGTAGCAGACCTTGGTCTGCGTTTGAAAAGGAGTAGCAGACTTCAGTCTGCGTTTTATACGAAGGAGCAGATGTCATAGTTCCAAAGAAGAATAATTAAGTATTGTGTCCCCAGAATTCGGAGGTTAAAATGGAACAGAAAGAAATAATCAAAGAGAATCGCAGCAGACCAAAAATATCGATTGTGAACGAGAGAATGTGGCTACTTGTAGCCCTCGGGTTTGTTATACTTTGTATCTTATCGTGGCTAAATGAAATCCTGGATTTACCTTACTTTCTAACAGGAGGGATAAGAACTCCCATTAACTGGCATGAGTTAATAGTGGAAATGGCCTTAATCAGTATTGTTGGGCTGTTCACGGTATCAGTAGTTATCCGCAGCATTGCTGAGAACAAGAAGAAGGAGAAGTTATTGCAAAGCTATCGAGATGAGCTGGAAATCAAGGTTAACAGACAAACGGCAGAGCTTTTGAGGGTAAATGAAGAATTAAGGACAGACATCACCCAGCGCAAAAAAGCCGAGGAGTCGTTGAGGTATAGCGAAGAGAAATATCGCCATCTCATTGAAAATTTAAGGGAAGGGATTTGGGTTATCGATAAAGATTCTTATACCACGTTTGTTAATCCTCGTATGGCTGAGATGTTGGGATACACAACAGATGAAATGATAGGAAAACATCTATTTTCATTTATGGATAAGCGTGGTGTGGAAATTGCTCGGGGCCTTGTGAATCGACGTAAACAGGGTGTCAAAGAACAACACGATTTTGAGTTCCTGAGAAAAGATGGAACACGCCTCTATACTACACTGGCGACGGGGCCAATTTTTGATGGTAAGGGAAATTATTCCGGAGCGATTGCTGGCGTGGTAGACATTTCCAGGCGCAAGCGGACGGAAGACGCGTTAAAGCTCAGTGAAGAGCGTTATGCGCTTGCCCAGCGGGCTGCAAATATCGGTAGCTGGGATTGGGATATTCGAACCGGTAATCTGGAGTGGTCCGAAGAGATAGAGCCTATGTTTGGGTTTGGTCGGGGAGAATTCGGTGGAACTTATGAGGCATTTCTTAAATGCGTTCATCCTGAGGACCGACAACACGTTGTCGACTCAGTAAATACCTGCATAGAAAAGGGCAGGGACTACGATATCGAGCATCGTATTATTTGGCCGGATGGCACAGTCTGCTGGGTTTTAGAAACGGGCAATGTCGTCCGTGACAAAAACAATAAGGCAATCCGTATGCTCGGAATTGTCAAGGACATAACCGAACGCAAACACGCAGATGAAGTTTTAAAAAGAGACAAAGAGACCTTTGAGAGGCTTGTAAGCGAAAGAACTCACGAATTATTTAAAACGCAAGCGGAATTAGATAAGGCAAAGCGCCTCTCCGACCTCGGCACTCTTGCCGCAACTGTCGCCCACGAGTTGCGTAATCCATTAGGAGTTATCAAGATAGCCGCATATAATATAAGGAAAAAGAGAAAAAATTCCTTACTAGATAAACATCTTGACAATATAGAAAAAAAGGTATCGGAAAGCGGCCAGATTATAAATAATCTTTTAAGTTATTCACGGATAAAAACACCCAGTTATGAAAAGATACAGATTTACGATATTCTAAATGAATGTATTGCTTTTATGAAAAGAAGATTTCATAAGCAGGATGTTTCTATAGTCAAAAAATTTAAATCGACAGAAAAAAAGCTTATTGAGGCAGACCCTTTGCATATTAGAGAGATATTCAATAATATTTTAACTAATGCATACCAATCTGTCTCGAACAAAAAGGGAAAAATAGAAATATCGGAGAGAGATGACGGAAAGGGCTCCATTGAGATAAGCTTCAAGGATAACGGAATAGGAATAGGTAAAAAAGATTTGGAAAGAATATTTGAACCTTTCTTTACCAGGAAATCAAAGGGGACAGGACTGGGGCTTACAATTTGTAATGAATTAGTCAAGCTACACGGTGGAAAAATAGACATTAAGAGTAAAAAAGGCAAAGGAACAAGTGTAACCGTAAGTCTGCCAATCAAGAGAGAAGCAAAATGAAAAAAAGAATCCTTGTGCTTGATGATGATGAAGAACTGTGTGAAGAAATAGCAGAAATCCTGATAGATGAGGGCTACCATGTAACTACGGCATTTGATGGCTTAACAGGGAAAAGGCTCGTTGAAAAATACAATTACGATATTCTCATTCTGGATGTCAAGATGCCCGGTTTAAGTGGACTTGATATTTTAGAGGGCATAAAAGGACAAAATAAGGAGCTTAAAGTTATTATTTTAACTGGAAGACCTCTGAGCAAGGAGTTGCAGGAAGGGATAATCTGTAAAGATAAAGAGGAAAACATTTTAAGGCTGGCAGAGGGGATTGTTAGTAAACCCTTCGATATAGAAGTATTGCTTAACAAGATTAAAGAACTATCAGGCAAGGCCCCTGCCTAACAGCAACAGCTATTTCAGATTGTGGAACAGAAATTTGAAAAAAGTTAAAAAGCAAGGATGTGAAGATGCCCAAAAAGAAGATAATGGTTATTGACGATAATAAAGAGTTCTTAGAAGAACTTCAGGAGATGTTGAATTTGACCGGGTATGATACTGTGGTCTTTAGCGATGGCACATCTGCCCTAAAGATGGTGTCTAAGATAAAACCGGATGTCATATTGCTTGACCTTAAGTTGGGAAAGAAGAGCGGGTTTCACGTTGCTTCTGAACTGAAACGCTTTCGCAAAACTGCAAATATTCCTATTATTGGTATGACTGGCTTCTATGTGGAAAAAGAACACGCTAAACGTATGAATACGGTGGGGGTCAAAACGTTTCTTATAAAACCTTTTGACTCATCAGAAGCAATTGCGAAAATAAAGGCGGTTTTGAAAAAAAAGAAGTGATAATTCACGACATGCGGTCATGAGAAAATTTGGCCACGAAGTACGGGCAGAGCTGACCTTGGTAAGAAAAGTTATCAGAAAAACTTATGGTTTCCCCAAAAACTTAATAAAACACTTTAACTCCTTAATTGGTAAAAGGTGCGAAAATAGAATCAGTCTGCGTGTGAAAAGGAGTAGCAGACTTCAGTCTGCGTGGAGTAGCTCCGATTCATCGGAGCGTGTTATACAAAGGAACAAATGCCATAGTTCCAAAGAAGAATAATTAAGTATTGTGTCCCCGGAACTAGGCCGTAACGTTAGTCCAGTAGAGAGGCTAAATGATTCAGATGTTAAATAATTCATTTCATTCAGACCCTGTTGAAAAAGTGCTGAATAAATTATCTTCCGGGATAAGCGGACTTTCGCATAAAGAAGCAAAGACCCGCTTACAGGACTTTGGCCCTAACGAAATACCTGAGAAAAAAGCTAAAAATCCTGTTCTGATTTTCCTTAAGCAATTTCATAGCATTCTAATTTATATCCTTATTGCCGCTGCTGCCATTTCATTTTTCGTTGGCCATGCAGTTGATGTTTATGTAATTTTAGCTGTAATTCTAATTAATGCCGTAATAGGCTTCATTCAAGAGAATAAGGCAGAGAAATCAATTCAGGCTTTAAAAAGGATGATTGTGCCTTATGCAAAGGTTTTCCGAGGAGGAAAATTACTGCAAGTACATGCGAAAGAATTAGTGCCCGGAGACATTATTTTCTTAGAAGAGGGTGACAGAATTCCTGCTGACGCAAGGCTTCTTGAAGTGAAAAACACCAGGACAGTAGAGGCTTCTTTAACTGGCGAGTCACTTCCTATTGACAAAGACGTTAAAGTGCTACCTGAAAAAACAGGTTTAGCTGACCGTAAGAATATGGTATGGATGGGGACATTTGTTGCCGGCGGACAGGCTAAGGCTGTTGTGGTATTTACGGGTATTAAAACAGCCATTGGTAAAGTAGCTACTAGTATAGAAAAGATAAAAAAAGTCAAGGGTCATTTTGAAAAAAAGACAGCTATTCTGGCAAGACAAATGGGTATTATTGCGGTTGTCTGTGCATTTATAGTATTCCTGGTCGGTTTTTTTGCTCGAGGGTTTGAATTCTCTGAAATTTTTCTTTTTACAATAGCTTCTCTTGTTGCTGGAATTCCGGAAGGATTGCCCGCAGTACTGATAATAGTACTTGCTATTGGTGCCCACAGGATGGCAAAAAGAAATGCTATTATTAGAACATTGCCGGCAACTGAAACTCTTGGGGTAGCAACAGTTATTGCAACCGACAAGACAGGAACATTAACGCAAAACACCATGAATGTTGAGAAGATAATTTTGCCGGGTGAAGATGAAATCACTGTTTCAGGAGAAGGCTGGAAGCCTTCAGGGGATTTTTCTCAAAAAGATAACATCATTGCTCCATTAGAAAATTCTCGTTTATCAAAACTTTTACATATCGCTTGTGTTTGTAATAATGCAAGGATAGTAAAAGAAGAGGACGAAAAATATAAAATTATTGGTGACCCCACAGAGGCTGCTTTGGTTGCTCTTGCAGAAAAGGCTGGATTAAAGAAAGAAGAGTTGCTGGAAAAAGAGAAAAGAATAGATGATTTACCATTTAATCCGGAATTGAAATATAGAGCATCACTTTCAGTACTTGTGAAAGAAGATAGGAAGAAAGAAATTTATGTTATCGGAGCTCCCGAGGCTGTTCTTGCCCATTCCTCTTTTACTCTTTGGGAAAAAGGAGAGAAGAAGATAACTCAGGAAGAGAAACAGGAAATTCTCGCCGGAATACAAGGTTTGGCAAAGAAAGCAATGAGAGTTCTTGGCTTAGCTTACAAGATAACCCCTGTCAGTACAGATAACCTGTCAGAAGATTTGGTCAATGATCTTGTTTTGGTTGGCGTTGTTGGTATGCTAGATCCTCCAAGGCCCCAGGTAAAGGAGGCAATTGCTAAAGCCAGGAAAGCAGGTATTAGAGTTATTATGAAGACAGGAGACCATAAGGACACAGCTGTTGCCGTCGCTAAAGAGATAGGGATGATTGGCGAAAAGACAAAAAGTAAGTGTCCAGAGGTTCTTACTGAACAAGAATTGCTAAAGCTTTCAGAAGAAGAGTTTGAAGAAATAATAAAACATATTTCTGTTTTTGCCAGGTTAACTCCTGGTATGAAATTAAGAATTGTTGAGACTTTACAGAAACAAGGCCATATTGTTGCCATGACAGGGGACGGGGTTAATGATGCACCTGCACTTAAAAGAGCGGATATCGGAATTGCCATGGGTATAATTGGTACTGATGTAGCAAGGGAATCAAGCGCAATTGTGCTTGCTGATGATAATTTTTCTTCTATTATGAATGCAATAGAAGAAGGAAGAACTGTTTTTACGAATACAAGACAGGCAAGTTCTTTTCTAATCACTACTAATTTTGCAGAAAGTATAAGTATTATAACTACAATGCTTCTTGGCCTTCCATTGCCATTGCTACCTACTCAGCTGTTATGGCTCAATTTGGTTACTGATGGGGTTAGCGATGTTGCCTTAGCCGCTGAACCAAGTCATGAGGACGTTTTGGAAGAACCTCCACGAAAGGCAAAAGAAAATATTTTATCAAAAGAAATCATCCCTTTCATTCTCATCATGGCCGGTATTATGGTTATTTTTACATTAATTATTTTTAATACCTATTTGCCAAGCGGAATAGAAAAGGCAAGGACAGGGGCATTTACTGTTATGGCATTCACTCAATTATTTAATGTTTTAAATATGCGTTCACTTAAAAGGTCTGTTTTCAAGATAGGTCTTTTTAGCAATAATTTTATAGTCGCATCTCTTATAGCTTCTGTTTTTCTGTTAGCCATGGTACTTTATGTCCCATTTTTCCAGGGCGTATTTCAATTTGCGCCCTTAGGTTTATTAGAAATACTCATTATAATCCTTTTATCGTCTTCGGTATTATGGTTAGGTGAGTTGTACAAATATTTGAAACCAAAGAACTTACTCTATTAGCTTATGCTAAAGCGGGGCCTATTGTGTCCCCAAAACTCCAATGGTAGCCGCTCCGATTCATCGGAGCGTTTGGAGTAGCAGACTTCAGTCTGCGTGGAGTAGCTCCGATTCATCGGAGCGCGAGGTATATCTTATGAACATATCTATTTTTGCTCTACCTCCATTATTGACAGGTTTATGTACTTTGGCTCTTGGTCTATTCGTTTTATTAAAAAGTAAGTCTTCTGCTGTAGCCCGTAGATTTTCCATACTTTGTTTTAGCATAATGCTGTGGAAGTTTGGAAATGTTTTAGCATGGTCTTCTAAAACTTCTGATATTGCTATATTTTGGACAAGATTAGTTTATATTGGAGTAGCTTTTATTCCCGCTGTAGTTTACCATTTTTCTGTGAGTACCAATAACTTACAAAAACAGAAAAGATGGATTCCTTTTATGTATCTTCTTAGCTTTCTACTTCTATCTTTGGTATTCCGTAAAGATTTTATAATTGGCACTCAGGAAACTCTTTGGGGCAGACACCATATAGTTGGGAGAAGTCATAATGTTTTTCTATTCTTTTGGGCGTTGCCTTTTATTTTAGCTTTTTTTAATTTCTATTCTGGGTATAAGTCAACAACTTCTCCCTTTGAACGACAACGAAGACGTCTTATATCAATAGGCTTTTTTGTAGCCTGTTTCGCAAGTATAGATTATCTTCCCGCTTATGGAGTGCAAATTCCTTATCCCATAGGTTTTATTTTCATACTGTTTTTTATCGCCATCACCGCTTATGCTGGTGTATACTATAAAGCCTTAGATGTAGAGATTATTCTAAAGAAGATATCCATTATAACTTTTTTATCAATTGTGGCAGCAGTAATTATCTATATAGCTCCTTTCTACCTGCAATCCTATTTCTACAAACTCTGGGGTAAAAACTGGATATTTTTTCCTATTTCTCTTGCCTTCTTAGTTGGTATCGGTTTGTTTCGCCTCATAAACCTTGTAAGGAATATGGAAGAGAGTGAACTCTCTAAAAAATTTGCTTACCGCCCAATTCTTAAAAAAGAAGCTGAGAGAATTTCTAAAGCAAAAAACATACACGAACTCTTAACCTATTTAACTCGTGATTTAAGCTACTGGGTTAGATTAGACTATGTAGGGGTTCTTGTTTGGGACAATCATACCAAAAAATTTGTATTACACAGCAGCTTTACCCATGCAAAAAATAAGGAGAAAATCCCTACAGGTTTAACCCTTTCCCAGGATAATCCCCTAATTGTTGAACTTTTAAGAAAAAGAAAGCCTGTGGTGTATAGTGAGTTAAAATACTCCCTCGATATAGAAACAACTCCATCTGAAGAAAGAGGGTTTCTCTCTAAGATAACTGCCCAGATGCAACGTCTGGGTGCAGAGGTAGCCATACCCTGTTTTTGTGAAGATAAACTTTTAGCCTTAATCAACATAGGTCATAAATTAAACCTCAATGATATCGTTACCCTTGAGGACTTAGAGTTATTCTCATCTTTATCTAACCATACCGCCCGTGCAATTCATGGTTTTATGCTCAACGAGGAAAAAATCCAGCTTATTGTAGCCTCCCAGAATACTTTAATCTCAGCAATTGAAGCCAAGGACCGCTATACTCGTGGTCATACTGATAGAGTAGCTCAATATTGTACCCTCATGGGAAAGAGTTTAGAGAAGCAACTCCGGCTTTATCCTAATGGGTTATCTGACCTTAAATGGGCTGCTCAGCTTCATGATGTAGGAAAGATAGGTATTTCTGATACAATTCTTCTTAAAAAAGGTCGTTTGAATAAAGATGAATGGCAGGTTATAAAAGAACACCCTATAAATGGTATAAGGATTATCACCCCTGTCCGGGAATGGCTCGGTGAAGATATCTGCGCCGGTATACTCTATCATCATGAAAACTTCGATGGTTCAGGATATCCCTCCCAACAAAAAGGAGAAGAAATTCACCTCTTTGCTCAAATAATAAGAGTTGCCGATGCTTTTGATGCTATGACTCTACATAGACCTTACAGACCTGCTTTGACAAAAGAGGATGCAATAAATGAACTTAAAAAATACAAAGGCACCCAGTTTGCCCCTCAAATTGTAGATGTTATGGTGAAGTTATATAATACCGGAGAAATATAAGAGACTCCTCTCCCCTGGTGGGAGAGGATAAAGGTGAGGGGGAAAGTGGTCGCCCAAGACCTTTATGCCCGTAATCAGTAACAACCTATAAAAAAATATAAAACCTTTAAAGCTAAAATGCTTTCAAAAGGAGGTATATAATAAACAGTTAACTTATTTAAAAATAGGCATTTATAAAAGAAAATGCAAGAGGAGAGCCGTACGTAAGTGGAAAACATATACACTAGAGGCATAATCCGTGCCATTCTCGTTGCCTCCTGCCGGGGGTGCAGTAAAATAACAATATGAAAGGGGGTTCACATGGAAAACTCGATTTTTCTCGCTAAACTTCTTGGTCCGTATTGTATCATTGTCGCAGTAGGAATTCTCTTTAACCTGAGAACCTATCAGAAGGTTATGGGAGATTTCTGTAAAAATTCTGCTTTGATTTATTTAGGCGGAGTAATGGCTCTTTTCTTTGGTCTTCTTATAGTGCTATTTCACAATGTATGGGTGGCTAACTGGGTTGTAATCATTACAATTTTTGGTTGGCTTGGGTTCATTAAAGGCGCCTGGTTAATCATTTTACCGAATACGGTAGCCAAATTGACAGAGGCATACCAGAAAAATGTGGCCCTATTAGTGGTTCATTTGGTCATAATCCTAGCCCTTGGCGTCTTTCTGACGGTTATGGGGTATTTTGTCGTGTAGGGGATTTTGATTTCTAATTTGGATGTTAGCTAATAAATTGCTTGAGAGTTTTCCTGAAGAACTGAAAAATAGAAAATAAAACAAGCGGAGGTCATAATATGAGCAAGACAGCGGAATTAAAAGCATTACATGCCCAATTTCTTACAGAGTTCAACGAAGAAGATGCAGGGCAAATATGGGAACAGCAAAGTCAGGAGTTCAGGGAATTTTGGGATGAAATCCTTCCTTCCGGCGAAAAACTAAGCCCCGAAGACATCGATTACTATATTCGCTTTCTCGATAGCCATGCTAAGGGTATCGCAGATTCCGACATAGAGCCATCTGCAAGATCCCTAATACCTCAGGGCTCATGGCGTAGGATTATGCAGGAATTTAAGCAAGATAAGAAGCTATATAAGCTAGTAACATCCATTCTGCAATGCGATTCTGATGACGAAAAAGTAGAGCTTCTTAATAAGCTCTATTCTGCTAACACCGAGAGAAATAGACTAACAGGCCAGAATGCCAATATGATAAATGATCTAATGTTTGTATATAGCCCCATGGAAAATCTGAGCATTCTATCTTTGTCTCACAGGTATAAGATTATTGATGCTTTTAAGCTAGGCAATGTATCCTCGATTAAGCAGAAAAGCTGGGGTGAGCAGATTGTTCTTACCAAGAATGCTGTTATATCTTTCCGAGAGAAGTTCACATTTAAAAATACTCGGTCTCTATCTCGGTTCTTTTATTTCGCCCCTGTTAAAGAACTATGGGGTAAAAAAGAGGTCATTTCTTCAGATGATGTAGATTTTGATGAGCGGCTTGAAGAGGAAGGTTTCTTTGATATTCCCGTAAGTGATAGGAAGATTATATCAGAGGCAGGAGATCCTCCTATAAAACTTTTATGTGAGAAAGTTGACAAGGGGAAGTTAATTGCCCGTGCAGAATTTCAGCGTTATTATATTTGGGATAATAAACCAAAGTTGAAAAGTAGGCTTATTGAATCGGTTTTGCTCAGGGTCCCCATTCCTGTTATTTATGTGGCAGAAGAAAATGCTGGAAAGGAATTAGTAGTTGATGGGCAGCAGAGGATGCTGACCTTTTATAATTTCATGAAGAAGGACGGCTTTAAACTTACTGGGCTTCGTGTTTTAAAGGAGCTTAATGGAAAAACTTATACAGATCTATCTGAGGAATTACAAGATTCGATAGCCGACTATCCTATCAGAGTAATTAAAATTTTAAAGGAATCCCATAAGGACATTAAATTCGACATCTTCGAAAGGTTAAATCGGGGATCGGTCAAACTTAATGAACAGGAACTCCGCAATTGCATTTATAGAGGAAGCTTTAATAACCTACTGAAAACATTAGCTGAAAATAAAGATTTTCAAAGAATTCAAGGCCTTAGAGGAGTTCATAAACGGATGATTGATATGGAGAGAATTCTTCGCTTTTTTGCTTTTACAGATTTAACTGAAAGAAAATATAAAGGATCACTAACAAGCTTCCTTAACAGTTATATGGAAAGTAATCGTGAAATATCTGAAAAGCAGAAAGAAGAAAAGACAGCTATGTTTAAGAATTCAGTAGAGTTGTGCCAAACCGTATTTGGCGATTTATCCTTTAGGCGCTGGCAGTTAGGTGATGAAGATGATGCCAATGGATATCGCGAAGATAAAATAAACGAAGGTATATTTGATGTGCAAATGTATGGCTTTACTCAATACGAAAAACGAGATATTATAAAAAAAGCCATGCTCATCAAAGATGCGTTTATTGAGCTTATGACTAAAAATATGGCGTTTATCGAATCTATAGAGAAAGGCACATATGATACTCAAAAGGTAAAATTACGCACCGAGAAATGGTTTCAGAAGTTAAGGGAAGTTGTAGGGTACCCTGAGAATGACCGTCGCTTTTATAGCTTTGAAGAGAAAAAAGCTCTTCACGATGCGAATAAAGTTTGTCATCTTTGTGGTAATGAAATTGTGTTTATAGAAGATGCACATGTTGATCATTTAGAAAGATATTCAGAGGGTGGTAAAACGAAAATAAAGAATGGTAAGATAAGTCACCGATACTGCAATTTACAGAAAGGATAAACAGCTTTTTATCCCTCCTTCGGCAATCGCAGTCGTCCGCCGATGGCTCAGAAAGGCGAAATGCCGGCGTCTAAGATAGGCAATCTCTGGCGATTTAAGAGAGAAGAGATTGATGAGTGGATGAAGAACAGGGCGAATACGAGGAGAATTAGATATGCCAGGAGAGATTGAGAAGAGGTTGTGGGGTGCGGCGGATCAGCTGAGGGCTAATTCGCATTTAACCTCCGCTGAATATTCAAAACCGGTGCTTGGTTTGATATTTCTACGGTACGCTGATTTTAAGTTTACCCAGGCAGAAAAAGAACTAGCCGGCAGAAGAACAGGGCGCAGGACTATTGGCAAGGCAGACTATCAGGCAAGGGGCGTTATGTATTTACCAGGGGAAGCGCGCTTCTCCAGGCTGTTGAATCTTCCTGAGGGGACGAATATCGGCCAAGCCGTTAATAATGCAATGAAAGCTATTGAGAGGAAGAATGAGGATTTAAGAGGCGTTCTGCCCAAGACATACAACCGCTTCGCTAATGATCTACTCTTTGTGTTACTGAGGAACTTTAACTTTAAGTTAGACGATATTGAGGGGGATGTCTTCGGCAAGATTTATGAGTACTTTTTAGGCAAGTTCGCTATGGGCGAAGGCCAAAGGGGTGGTGAGTTCTTTACGCCTACATCTCTTGTTAAGCTTATTGTTGGGATTATAGAGCCATTTCACGGCCGCATCCTTGATCCTGCCTGCGGGTCCGGCGGTATGTTTGTGCAAAGCGCCCACTTTGTCGAAAACCACAAAAAGAATCCAAGCGCGGAGATCATGGCGTATGGCGAAGAAAGGGTCGCTGATACTATTCGGCTTAGCAAGATGAACCTTGCGGTCCACGGCTTATCTGGGGATATTAGGCAGGGCAACACATATTATGAAGACGTGCATAATAGTTTAGGAAAGTTTGATTTTGCAATGGCTAATCCCCCGTTTAATGTAGACGGCGTGGATAAAGATAAGATAAAGGATGACCCGCGCTTTCCTTTTGGCATGCCTTCGACTGATAACGCGAACTATTTATGGATTCAGATATTCTATAGTGCATTGAATTCCAAAGGCAGGGCAGGATTTGTTATGGCTAACGCTGCGGCTGATGCCCGTGCTTCTGAGCTTGAAATTAGAAAAAGGCTGATTGAAGACCGCGCAGTGGATGTGATGGTGTCGATTGGTCCTAATTTCTTTTCTACGGTCGTTCTTCCTTGTGCGCTTTGGTTTTTGGATAAAGGTAAAAAGAAAACCCCGTGTAAGGACAAGGTTCTTTTTATTGATGCCCGCCATATTTATCACCAGATAGACCGCGCCCATAGAGAATTTACCCCAGCACAGATTGAGTTTTTGGCAAATATTGCAAGGCTCTATCGTGGCGAGAAGCCAGAAAACGTTAATGGTAGCGATAAGATGATGAAGGAGAAATTTCCCAAAGGAAAGTACGCTGATATAGCCGGCCTTTGTAAGGTAGCGACAATAGAAGAGATTAAAAAGAACGGATGGAGCCTTAATCCAGGGCGATATGTTGGCGTAGCTGAAAGAGAAGAAGAGGATTTTGATTTTACTGAGCGGATTGAGGAATTAAATAAAGAAATGGAAGGATTGAACAGCGAGGCACGGAAAATGGAAGGGCGGATTGGAAAGAATATTTCGGAATTGCTGGAGGGGGAGCGATGACTTTCGCTGGCAATAGCAAGTTAACGCTTGGCGACCTTTGCAGGTTTCAAGCAGGCTCGGCTTTTCCTCAGGAATACCAGGGCGCAACTTCTGGGGACTTCCCTTTCATCAAGGTAAGCGACATGAACCTTGGAGGAAACGAGGTTCACATCAACGAAGCAAACAACTGGGTATCGACGGACCAACTTGGGGAGCTTAAGGCAAAACCCTTACCCGCCGGAACACCTGTTTTTGCCAAGATCGGGGAAGCACTAAAACAGAACAGAGTCCGACTGCTTACTCGCGCGACCATCATTGACAACAACATGATGGGGGCACTCGCCAATGCTGATGTGATAGACCGGCGCTACCTCTACTATCTGCTCGGCCAAATTGGGCTTCCCGGTTTGGCGACTGGGACATCAGTCCCTTATCTCACGGTGAATGTGCTTTTTCGTGTTCCTGTAGATCTCCCCCTTTTCCCCACCCAACGCAAAATCGTCTCCATCCTCTCCGTCTACGATGACCTGATCGAGAACAACAGCCGCCGGATCAAGATTTTGGAAGAGATGGCCCAGACAATATATCAGGAGTGGTTTGTTAAGTTTAGATTCCCCGGCCACGAAAAAGCGAGAATGGTTGATTCCCCTTTGGGCAAGATTCCGGAGGGGTGGGAGGTGAAGAAGTTAAAAAATCTTGTATCAAACATAAAACAATCTGAAAAATCTGGCAATCACCTTTTAAAAATTCCTTATGTCCCAATCGATTGTCTACCACGTAAATCATTGTATCTTAATACTTCCAAACCTGGTTCCGAGGCTAAAAGCAGTTTAATACGATTTAAAAAGTACGATGTATTATTTGGGGCAATGCGGTCATATTTCCATAAAGTAGTAATAGCACCTTTTAATGGAACTACAAGAACAACTTGTTTTATTTTAAGACCTAATGATTCCAACTATTATGCATATTCTGTATTAACTCTGTTTCAAGAATCAACGATAAATTATGCTAATAGTCATTCAAAAGGAAGCACGATGCCGTATGCAGTTTGGGATGAGGGATTGGCCGAAATGTCCGTCATTTTACCACCAAAAGACATTGTTACAAGGTTTAATGAATCAATTGAACCAATGCTGAAAAGAATTACTGTTGGATATTTTGAACAAAAAAACCTGCGCCAAACTCGTGACCTTTTGCTCCCTAAACTTATCTCAGGCGAAATAGATGTTGAAGATTTGGATATAGATGTTGGAGAACTTGCCGAATGAGGAACAATAACTTTACAGAAGGTTCCCTTGTTGAACAGCCCGCAATAGAGCTCTTTTCCCGTTTAGGATGGGAGACGATTAATTGTTTTGATGAGACGCTGGGTCCTGGCGGTATATTGGGTAGAGAGACAACATCCGAGGTTGTTTTAATCAAAAGGCTCAAACTAGCCCTTCGAAGACTCAATCCCGAACTTCCCGATACAGTTATCCAATTAGCCATAGAAGAGCTCATCAAAGACCGCAGCGCCATGAATCCTACTTACGCCAACTGCGAGATTTACAAAATGTTAAGGGATGGCGTTACAGTACTGGCAAGAAGGGCAACCGATGATCGGGAGGAGACCTACATAAAAGTCAAAGTTATTGATTGGAATGAGTCAGCTAACAATGACTTCTTACTGGCATCCCAGCTTTGGATTTCGGGGGAGATGTATAAAAGGCGGGCGGATTTAGTCGGTTTTGTAAATGGCCTGCCTTTGGTTTTTATTGAGCTTAAGGCATCGCACAGGAGATTAGAACACGCTTACAGGAGAAACCTTAGGGACTATAAAGAGACAATCCCCCAGGTTTTTCTGTACAACGCAATCATCATATTGTCAAACGGCAGTCAAAGCAGAGTTGGCACTATAACATCCGAGTGGGAGAATTTTGTTGAATGGAAGAAGATTAATAGCGAAGGAGAAAAGGGAGTTGTTTCCTTAGAGACAATGATCCGGGGCACGTGCGAGCCAGAGCGGTTATTTGATATAGTTGAGAATTTTATTCTGTTTAGTGAGGCTGGAGGCGGTCTTGTTAAGATGATGGCAAAGAACCATCAGTATCTTGGCGTAAATAACGTCATTGAGAAATTTAAGCGGATAGAGGAAGAAAAGGGAAGGCTTGGCGTCTTCTGGCATACTCAAGGTAGCGGCAAGAGCTACTCAATGATATTTTTCTCTCAGAAGATCCTGCGTACGATCCCCGGCAACTATACTTTTGTAATCGTGACGGACCGACAGTCCCTGGACCGGCAGATTTATAAAAATTTTGTTAATGCGGGGGCTATAACCGAGCAATATGTGCAGGCTGACAGCGGCGAGCATTTGAAGCAATTATTACGCGAGGATCACAGGTACATATTTACGTTGATTCAGAAATTTCACACAAGACAAGGAGCCATTTACTCCAAGCTTTCAGACCGGTCAGATATTATTGTCATTACCGATGAGGCCCACCGTACCCAATATGACATCTTCGCCTTGAATATGCGTAATGCCCTCCCTAAAGCGGCGTTCATAGGGTTTACAGGAACGCCGCTTATTGCAGGAGAGGAGAAGACCAAAGAGGTTTTTGGCGATTATGTCAGTATTTATAACTTCAAGCAGTCAGCGGATGATAGGGCGACTGTACCACTTTATTATGAGAATAGAATACCGGAACTGCAGCTGACTAACAGAGACTTAAACGCGGAAATGGAACAGCTGCTTGATGAGGCGGCGTTAGATGAGGAGCAGGAGAGAAGGGTTGAGCGGGAGTTCAGCAGGGAATATCAGGTGATTACCCGTGATACCCGTTTAGAAAGAATTGCTGAGGATATTGTTGATCATTTTATGGGCCGAGGATTTATGGGGAAGGCGATGGTGGTTAGTATTGATAAGGCCACAGCCGTTAAGATGTATGATAAGGTGCAAAAGTACTGGGAACAATATAAAAGTGACTTAGAAGCAAAAATCAGGCGTAGTTACGGTATCGAAAAAGAAGAATTAGAGGAAAAGCTTAAGTATATGAAAGAAACTGATTTGGCTGTCGTTGTCTCGCAGTCCCAAAATGAAATTGAAGAGCTTAGAAGGAAGGGCGTGGATATTACGCCGCATCGCAGGCGGATGGTGAGGGAAGATCTGGATACCAAGTTTAAAAAGCCAGAGGATCCGTTCCGGATTGTGTTTGTGTGCGCGATGTGGATGACAGGTTTTGATGTGCCGTGCTGTTCCACAATGTATCTTGATAAACCTATGCGTAATCACACGCTTATGCAGACGATTGCCCGGGCAAACAGGGTTTTTGGGGAGAAGAATAACGGTTTAATTGTTGATTATATCGGCGTATTTAGGGATTTACAAAAAGCGTTGGCGATATATGGTACCGGGGCTGAAGGCGGCGAGACACCAGTCAGGCCTAAAGGTGAGCTTGTTGAGTTATTAAGGGAAGCGGTAAAGGAGACGAAGGAATTCTGCATTGAGAGAGGCGTTGATTTGTTGAAACTCCAGGCAGAGTTTCAAGCAGCGGAAGGCTTTAGCCGTGTACGGTTGTTGGACGATGCTGTTGAGTCGATTATCGTTGATGAGGAATCAAAGAGGAAGTATTTATCATTGGCTGCTGTCGTGAACAGACTTTATAAAGCTATTCTGCCAGACCCTTTGGCGAATGAGTTTCGTTCTATACGGAAACTGATAGTCGTGCTTGCAAATAAGATTAGATTGCTTAGCCCAGAACCCTCGCCACCTGAGGCTATAGATGAGGTAATGGGCAGGGTTGAAGGATTGCTTGATGACTCTGTGAGGATTGCGGATTATGTCATTAAGCCTCCCGAAGGGAAGGACCGTCTTATAGATTTAAGCAAGATAGACTTTGAGGCGTTGAAGGAAAAGTTTAAAATTGGCCATAAACGCATGGAGGCAGAAAAGTTCAAGAGCGCTATAGGTAGAAAATTAAAATTGATGGTTTGGCTGAACAGAAGCAGGATGGATTTTATGGAAAAATTCCAGAAGATGCTAGATGAATATAATGCCGGTGCTTATAATCTGGAGGTTTTCTTTAAGAAGTTAACGGAGTTTGCAAAAGAGCTCGGTGAGGAGGAAAAGCGAGCGATTGCTGGGGGACTGACGGAAGAGGAGCTAGCGGTGTTTGATTTATTGACTAAGCCGGAGATGGATTTAACCGAGAAAGAAAAGCAGCGGGTTAAGAAGGTGGCGCGAGAACTGCTGCAGGCACTTAGGCGGGAGAAACTTGTCCTTGATTGGCGTAAGAGGCAACAGACTCGAGCGGTTGTGCGGGTGGCAATTGAGGAGACCTTAGAGGGTTTGCCCGAACGGTATACACCTGAGCTGTTCAACAGTAAATGCGATGTTGTATATCAGCATGTTTATGATTCTTATTTCGGCCGTGGACAGAGCATTTATGAAATGGCTGGAAAGGCAGTCGGAGTAAGCGATGATTATTTTCCTGGCATTGGTTCAAAAATAATTGAGGAGAGGCTTCCAAAGTCAGAATTATTTGTTAGTGACATCGTTTCTGATGGTGAGATCGAAGAGAGCGAAAAATTTATTAGCGTATTACCAATTTATTCTTTAGAGACGGCCGCGGGAAAATTTGGCGATGGATTAGCCGTGGAGCCTGAAGGATGGATGAAGGTGGATATTGGGCGGAAATTGGATAAAAGGATGTTCGTTGCAAAAGTCGTAGGCTATTCCATGGAACCGAAGATTCCCAACAACAGTTATTGTGTATTTAGCGCAGATGTTGTTGGAAGCCGTCAAGGGAAAATAGTTCTTGCACAACATCATGATATAGGTGATATTGATACAGGCGGAAGCTATACGGTTAAGAAATATTATAGTGAAAAGAGATTTAAGCGGGATGGTACTTGGCAACATGAAAAAATAATCCTTGAGCCTTTGAATAAGGCATACAAACCTATAATCTTACCGCGATGTGAAGAAGGAGAACTTAAAATCATTGCGGAGTTCATAACAATTTTAGAGTAGAGTGAAACAGGTAAAAAGAAAGATGGTGTCAGGCCTTGATGTGATACAAAGCACCTTTTAAAAAATTAAAGGGGGTGAAAAAAGAAAAAGAAAAAATTTTCTTTTGGGCGATTTTGATGTTTTTGCGTCTTGCCCTTCGGGCAATCCGCAGGCCTTATGGCCTTTAAAAAGCAGATTTGAATTACCTCGCCCACCCAGCAGTCACGCAGTGACTGCTTCCCCTTTAAAAAGGACTTGGTGGGTAATGAGAAACAATAAAATGCATGGAGGTGGAATATGGCTCAGGAAGACATAAATGAAGAATTAAAAATTACTTTACAGGAAATCAATAAAGGCATAAAACTGTTGGTCTTAGCGAATAGACGTAATATTGAGAAAGAAAGAAATGATTTTTTGGATACAGGTGTTAATAGGAAGGTTTTAAACTTATGCAATGGGAAAAGACAGATTAAAGAAATAGCTAAGAAAGTTGGTAAAACAAGCCGCACGATTCAATATGTGGTTGATGGGCTCCTTGCTTATAGTTTTGTTACTTTAATAAAAGCTTCTTACGGCAAAGCAAAATTTCCTAAAAAATTGTAAATTTGTTAGGAGGTGAAAATATGGACGAAAATTTAAAAGTGCTGAAAGAGATCTTAGAAGCGTTAAAAGATATAAAACGAGGGATAAATATTATTGCCTCTGCTCAAAAGGATAAAGCTTTAGGAGAATTAAGCAAAGTCAGAGGTAAAAGGAAACAAATGTATAAAATGTTTAATGGTAAAAATAGTCTTGAAGATATTGCAAAAAAATTGAAGACATCACATGAAAACGTAAGACTATTTAGCATTGAATGTCAGAAAACAGGCCTTGTAGAGTTTATTAAAGGCAAATGGGGAACAAAATATCCCAAAAAACTGGTATAGAAGGCATTATGAAGAAGAAAAGAAAAGAATATGATTTCAAAGTTTTAGAAAGTAAGATTGATACCTTGATTAAATTAATTGCCTCTGGGATTACATATGGTAAAGAACTTAAAGATCAGACGAGACTTCTTTATAATGCTGGTTTTAAACCAAAAGAGATAGCAAAATTATTAAATAAGTCGGCTAATTCTGTCAGAGTGACATTAACGCTGTACAAGAAGAAATAGTTTCATGAAAATTAAGAAAAAAGAATATAGAACCACGATAATTATAGGAGCGGGTGCTTCACGAGGTGCTATTTCTAGTATCAAGCCGGGCAATATTAGATTACCTCTAAATAGAGATTATTTTGATATGCTTGCACGCTTTGTCAAAATCGAAGGTGGACAAGCTAATAAAAATTCTTTTTCACGACTAATTTCATTTATAAACGAAACCCTTCTTACATCTCAACATTACCCCACTATGGAGGATGTATTTAATGTCTTGTTTATGTCTAAAGACATACCAGAGATATTTAAAAAAAGTAGAGGAAGAACAAGAAAACCTGGTTATAGAATAGAAATCAAAGATTTTATCTCCTTATTGATCAAGTTATTCATATATATTCAGTCTAACCATTATCAAAAGAAAAGCATTAATCATTATGAAAAATTGGTCGCTAGGCTTTCTGGCAAAGACACTTTAATAACGTTGAATTACGATACTTTGCTTGATGTCGAACTTTGTAATTTTGGATGGACTCCAGAGTTAGGATATGGTTTTGAGGCTAGAAGTAAAATAAAGTACGATGATATTCACCGAAAACCACTCGCGGATATGAATCAAGTGAGGTTATTAAAACCTCATGGATCATTAAATTGGTTTGCAAAAGGGAAAATGTCCAAACTGGATGATGTTTTATCGAGACGTCCACCATCTAAAATAATAATGTCACGGGTTCCGAGAACTTATAACATTAAAAGAGAAAGGTTGATCAGATTTTTTATTCCTCCCCTTTATACAAAATTTTTTAATAATAAGTTTTGGAAAGGCTTATGGCGACGGTGTTATCTTAGTTTAAAAGATGCTGAATGTTTAATATTTCTAGGCTGTTCTCTCACTGCAACCGATTATCACCTATCAGCTATATTATCTAGGGTTACGAAGGAGAGGAAAAAGAAAAAATTTAAAAAGATAATAATAGTCGATAAAAGCAAAAAAACAGTAAAACGAATAAAAAGGCTTTTGAGAGGTTGTAGTAAAGGAGGATACGCGGATCATAAAACGTTTGCAGAGTTTTCCAAAAACCTCTAGTTATGATTCTGAATAGATAAATGATGAAACTCATTGCATTACAAGAGGTTAGAGAAATTGAGAAGGAGCGCTCAAGGGACTATTTAGACAGGGTAGAGGAGTTTTTGGAGGGCTACGATCCGAACAAGAAAGTGATGGACAAAGAGACTAAAAAACTTATATTAAATCTGCTTTTTAAAAACATCAAAATCGCCCAAAAGAAAATTTTTTCTTTTTCCTTTTTCGCCCCCTTTAATTTTTTCTTTTTTGAAAAGGAACAAAAAATACAATGCCAGAAAAATCAAAGACTTATGAAAAATCGCCTCCGAGAGTCTATATCAGGACTTTCGGATGTCAGATGAATGATGCGGATTCGGAGGTTATGGGGAGGCTTCTGGAAAGGGAGGGATATGGGAAGGTAGATTTTCCGGAAGGGGCGGATGTTATAATTCTCAATACTTGTTCTGTGAGGCAGCATGCTGAAGATAGGGCACTGAGTTACCTGGCATCCTTGAAAAGAGTTAGAAAGGAGAATCCATCTACAGTTTTTGTCCTGGCGGGGTGTGTAGCACAGAGATTGAAGAGTAAAATATTCGAAAAGACTCCTTTTGTGAATATTGTTCTGGGAACAGATAATATATTAGAATTGCCGAAGTTGATTGAAGAAGCTTTTCAGAAGCCGAATGAGAAAGTTCTTGCTACTGAAGTAAAGGGAGATTTGCCCAAGTTAGCAGAAGGGTTCTGGAGTTCTTTGTCTTATGGATGCGCCAAGAATTCTGAATTAATGGGGCAGGTTACAATTATGCGGGGTTGTGATAATTTCTGTTCTTATTGTATTGTACCTTATGTCAGGGGCAGGGAAAAATCAAAACCTGTTAGTGATATTGTTTCAGAAGTAGAGCAGAAGGTGGCCGATGGATGTAAGGAAATTATGCTTTTGGGACAGAATGTGAATTCTTATAGATCCAATAGTTCTGACTTCGCTGACCTTTTAAGGGAAGTGGAAAAAGTAAATGGATTGGAACGGATTCGCTTTATGACTTCTCATCCTAAGGATGTCTCTGAGAAATTGATTAATACTATAAGAGATTCGAGTAAAATCTGTGAGCATCTCCATCTTCCTGCTCAATCTGGCTCTAATAGAATATTGGAGGGAATGAACAGGGGCTATACCAGACAACAATATTTAGAATTGATTGATAAGATAAAAAGAGAGATTCCTAAAATAAGTGTTACTACTGACCTTATGGTTGGCTTTCCTGGGGAGAAGAAAGAGGATTTTGAGGATACTTTAAGGTTGGTGGAAGATGTTGAATTTGATGCTGCTTTTACTTTCAAATATTCGGCTCGTCCAGGGACTCAAGCGGCTAAAGAGAAGGATGATGTTCCTCTGGAAACAAAAAAGGAGCGTTTAGCTGAACTTAATGAACTCTGTGAGAAGATGGTGCTGGAGAAGAACCGAAGACTTCTGGGAAAAGTGGAAGAAGTTATGGTGGAGAGGTTTGCCCGGAAAGAGAAGAAGTTGGTGGGAAGGACGCGGGGTAATAAGAGGGTGTTTTTTTCGGGGGATGGTAAGGATATTGGGGAATTGTTGCCGGTGGAGATAGAAAAGGCGTATACGTGGTCGTTGTTGGGGAGGGTGAGGTAGTGTTTATCCCCCTCACCTTTATCCTCTCCCGCAAGGGGAGAGGAGATAATAAAAGGCAAAGCTTCGCTTTGCGGCTACAAAATTGAGGGGAGAGGAAACAATTCCCCCTCACCCTAACCCTCTCCCGCAAGGGGAGAGGAGGAGAGAAGAATAAAAATAGAAATAGAATAAAATAAATGGAGGTGGGTATGAGTCAAGTGAAGTTGGTGGTAGTTTTGATTTTTGCTTTCCTTTTGGTTCTCCTGGCTGTGGTAAATCAGCCGCAAGTATCGATGAACCTTTTACTCTGGAAGACTCCTGAGGTATCCCTGATTGTATTTGTGTTTGCTGCGATCCTTCTGGGTGGGATATTTGCTACTGTTTTGGGAGTGGTAACCCAACTAAAATTCAAGAAGGACCTTACGACGAAAGAGAAAGAGGTGAAGGAACTGGAAGAAAGGATTGTCAAGTTACAACTTGCTGCTGGTAAAACTGAAGAAGTGAAAAAAGAAGAGAAGAAGCCGTCTGTGGAGATAGAGCCGCAGGAATAGGACGGCACCGTAAACGGTGCCCGACCAGAATGGCACCCTGAAGGGTGCCCAACCAACATAAGGGGTTAGAAGTTTGGGTAAATTTACTCCCTTAATGGAACAGTATCATAAGATTAAGAAGGAGTATCCTGACACTCTCCTTTTTTTCAGGCTGGGTGATTTCTACGAGATGTTTGGAGACGATGCTAAACTGGGTTCAAAGGTTCTGGAGATTGCCTTGACTTCCCGCCATAAAATCCCTATGTGTGGGGTGCCTTACCACTCTGTCAGTAAGTATATTGCCACTCTGATTAAGGGAGGACATAAAGTGGCAATTTGTGAACAACTGGAAGATGCTAAAGTAGCAAAAGATTTAGTTAAGCGTGATGTTATCAGGGTTATCACTCCGGGGACAGTTCTGGAAGAGAATCTCCTTCCGGAGAAGAGTAATAATTTCTTGGCGGCTATATATTTAGAAAGACCAAATGGGAAAAGAGCCGGACTTGCCCTGGTGGATATTTCTACTGGCGAGTTTCTGGCTACGGAACTTGAGGGAGGGAATCTCCTGGAAGAGGTCTCCCTGGAGTTGACCCGGCTTCCTGTGGCAGAGGTTATTTTGCCCAGAGAGGAAGAAAGTAATGGTAAACTTAATAATCTACTTAAAACTTACTCTCTTCCTGTAAATTATGTTGATGATTGGAATTTTATGAAGGAGAATGCCTACCAGAAATTGGTGAGCCAGTTCCAGCTCCATTCTCTGAAAGGTCTTGGTTTTGAGAATCGGGAATTGGCTATAAGTGCTTCAGGAGCGATTATAAGTTACTTAGAAGCTACGCAGAAGATGGCGCTTTCTCATCTTTTACGATTAAAGTTCTATTTGAAAAAAGAGTTTATGGTTTTGGATGAATCGACGAGGAAAAATCTGGAGTTGCTGGCTAATGTTCAGGATAATACTAAGCAGGGAAGCCTTCTTGGGGTTCTGGACTTAACCCAGACAGCAATGGGGGGCAGGAGACTTAGACAATATATTCTTGAGCCTCTTACGGATGTGGAGAGAATAAGAGGACGTCAGGAGGGAGTTGAGGACTTCTTTTCTAATTCTATAACCAGAGGTAAGGTTGGGGAAGTTCTTAAAAATATTTTTGATTTAGAAAGATTGATAAGTCGCCTGTGTTGCGGGACGGCTAATGCCAGGGACCTGGTGAGTATTAAGAATTCACTTAAACTGATTCCTAAGATAAAAGAAGTGGTAGAGGGACTCAAAAGCAGGATGGTTCTGGAACTCATCGAGGAACTGCATGATTTGAAGGAGATTGTTGATTTGATTGAGAAGGCTATAGTTCCTGAGCCACCTCCCACAATCAAGGAAGGCGGTATTATTAGACCGGAATATGATGAAGAGTTGAATAAGCTCCACCAGGCTGCCACAGGAGGGAAAGAGTGGGTTGCTGAGCTTGAGGCAAAGGAAAGGAAGAGGACAGGGATAAATTCGTTAAAAGTTGGCTATACGAGTGTCTTTGGTTACTATATTGAAATTACCAAATCCAATCTAAAACAGGTTCCCCAGGACTATATCAGGAAACAAACGCTGGTTAATGCAGAAAGGTTCGTTACCCCGGAACTGAAAGAGAAGGAAGTGCTTATCCTGGGGGCGGAAGAGAGAAAGGTGGAACTGGAATATGAGATATTCCAGGATATAAGGAAGAGAGTAATTGGTGAGGCGAGAAAGATTCAGGAAGTGGCGAGGACGATTGGCGAGATAGATGTTCTGAATTGTCTGGCTGAAGTGGCAGCAAATAATAACTATACCAAGCCTACTTTGAATGATGGAGAGGTTATATCCATTAAAGCAGGTCGCCACCCTGTTGTGGAAAAGATACTCATTGGCGAGAAATTCATTCCCAACGATACATATCTGGATGAGTGTGAGAATCAAGTTCTTATCATTACCGGTCCAAATATGGCGGGAAAATCTACCTATATTCGCCAGGTAGCGCTTATTGCTCTTCTGGCTCAGATGGGTAGCTTTGTTCCTGCTGAAGAGGCGACAATTGGCATAGTTGACCGTATCTTCACCCGCATTAGCACCAGAGATACTATTTCCCGGGGCGAATCTACGTTTATGGTGGAGATGATTGAGACTGCCAATATCCTGAACAATGCAACTTCCAGGAGCCTTCTTATCCTGGATGAGATTGGTCGGGGAACATCTACATTTGATGGCATCAGCATTGCCTGGGCAGCAGTGGAATACCTGAACAGTATGGCAAAAGGCGAATCTGAAAGACCCTTGGGTCCCAGGACTCTATTTGCTACCCACTATTTTGAGCTGACTGAGCTGGCACAGACTCTATCAGGAGTGAAGAACTACAATTTTGCTGTTCGGGAATGGGGAGATAAGGTCATATTCTTACGTAAATTGATAGAAGGGAGCGCGGATAAGAGCTATGGAATCCACGTAGCTCAACTGGCAGGACTGCCAAAGGAGGTGTTAGAAAGAGCAAAAGAGATACTTTGCGATTTAGAGAAGAATGCTTACCGGGAAGATGGAATGCCTAAATTAGCGAGAGTGGAAAAAGAGGCGAAGCAGCTTTCTCTATTTGCTGAAAGAGAGCAGAGTCTCCTTAAGGAATTGAAGGAGATAAAAGTAGAAGAGATGACGCCAGTAGAGGCGTTGAATAAGCTGCAGGAATTGAAGGAGAAGGTAAAAAAAGGGGGGAATTGAGTATGGTAAAGGAAAGAAGAAAGCATAGACGGATTCCCGCAGTAACGGTTGCCAAGCAGGCTCTGGTTGAATCGCCGGAAACGAAACTGAAGAAAGAAGTTCCGGCAATCATCTACAATGTAAGTGCTGGGGGCATGGCGCTCATAACTTTTCTATCCCTTCCTGTAAATGCTTCTATCAATTTGAATTTCAACCTGGATGGTCTGAAATTGAAGGATGTGGAGGGGAAAATAGTGCGGGTTGAAGGGAAAGAGAAGACATATTTAGTTGTTATTGCCTTCACCAAAATAAGGGCGGAAGTTAAGAAACGCATCAACATGATGGCAGATGCCTTCGACCTTTGCGAAACAAGAAGAATGATGGGCGAGGAAAATATATGTTCTGCAGAATGTACTTACTATAAACTGTGCGCCAAGCCGATAAAAGTGGAAATTAGCGGATATAAGAATTAAAGGGTCGCCCAGTCAGCTGCACGATTTGAAATCGTGCCCAGAAAATTTCTGCACGGTTGAAACCGTGTCCCGATTCATCGGGACACAAATTTCCCGATTGAAAATCGGGATGCATAAGGTTATGAGAAGGTGGAGCAAAATGGCAGGTAAAATTGAAATTTTATCTGAAGAAGTGATAAACAAGATAGCTGCTGGAGAGGTTGTGGAGAGACCAGCATCGATTGTTAAGGAACTGGTAGAAAACTCTCTGGATGCCGGGGCAAAGCATATTACCGTAGAAATAGGAAGAGGGGGAAAGAAATTAATCCGGGTAATTGATGACGGCTGGGGTATGTCCAGAGAAGATGCTGAATTGGCTCTGCAGCGCCACGCTACCAATAAGATAAAGGAGTTAGAAGACCTTCAGTCAATTAGAACTTTAGGATTTCGCGGAGAGGCTCTACCCTCGATTGCTGCTGTAGCTAATTTAACTTTACTTACCCGGGGTGAGGAGAGTCCTGTAGGTTGCCAGATAAAAGTCAAGGGTAATTCTTTTGAACTCCTGGAAGCAGGAAGTCCACCGGGAACTACAGTAACAGTTGAAGACCTCTTTTCTAATGTCCCCGCGCGCCTGAAGTTTTTGAAGGCGGATTCCACAGAGAGTCGGCAGATAACCAGAGCAGTTCAGAATTTTGCCCTGTCTCATCCTAAGGTAAGTTTTGAATTAAAAGAGGACGGTCGACATAGCATAAAGAATCTTCCCCGGGAGCAGACCTTACTGGAAAGAATCGCTTCTCTATACGGAACTAAAATAGTGGAGGACCTCGTTCCCCTGCAGTTTGAAAATAAGTTTTTGAGAATTTCCGGCTTCATTACCAAACCTAATCTTTCTTATACTAATCGTCAACACCAATTTTTATTCGTAAATAAACGCGCAATTAGTAGCCGACTAATCAGCCACGCTACTTGGGAAGGATATAAGGATTTTCTGCCACCCTCACGCCACGCAGGTGTTTTCCTTTCTATGGAGATTGGACCATCTCTGGTTGATGTAAACGTTCATCCCACAAAAAAGGAAGTGCGCTTTGTCAACGAGCCGACGATACACACAATTGTTATGCAGACTATCAAGCAAAATCTACATAAAGAAGTCACAATGGTGGAAATAGAGGAGAAGACTACTTATCCTGAAGGTTCATCTTTTCGGAAAAGAAGAATTGAAGAAGCAATGAAAGACTATCTAGTGAAAAGCCAAAAGTGGCAGGGATCGATTTCTCCAGAGGAGTTGTTCCAGCCAAAGAAGTTCCACGTTCCTGAGCCAGAAAAGAGAATAGAGGTGAAGAAAGAAGCGATGGTGGCGCTGGGACAATTAGATAACCTGTACATAGTTGCTCGCAGTGCAGATGGAATAGTAATCCTGGACCAGCATGCAGCCTGGGAACGAATCCTCTATGAACAGCTGGAAAATGACTATAAAGACCAGAAAATAGAGTCGCAACGCCTTCTATTCCCCATCCAGATTGAACTACCTCCTCATAATGTCCAGGTATTAATAGCGAATACAGACCTTTTCTCCAAATTGGGCTTTGAAATGGAACAGTTTGGACGCTCTTCTTTCCTGGTCAAAGCCACGCCACATATCCTGGGAAAAGAGATTAAAAAGCAATTTATCTTAGACCTTATTGATGAGATTTCTGATGAAGTGAAAAGAAAAGAGAGTAAAAAAATGGCTATAGAAATTTCTTCTGATATATTTAAAATTATGGCTTGCCGGGCAGCAATTATGGCTGGGCAGAGCTTGAGCGATAGAGAGATGGACGAAGTCCTGAGGAGACTCAATAGGTGTGAATCTCCTCATATCTGTCCCCATGGCAGACCGACAATGATTAAATTGACCAGGGAAGAGCTGGATAGAAGGTTTAAGAGAAGCTGACTCTTCACCTTTAGCCGTGGGAACTTCGATTTAATACTTGTATAGAACAAAGATATAAAAACTGTTTGTTCATAAGGAGATAGGCATGAAAGGAAATAATATTTCTTCTGATAGAAGGGCTTCTCCACGCCTTACAGCCAATTTTCCGGTCAAAGTACAGGTGAAAAAACCGCATTGTAAATCGTCAATTGTGTGCGGAAGAACTATTAATATGAGCAGACAAGGTTTGTCGCTCATTTTAGATGAGCCTTTGCCTCTATCTTTGCCTATTGCACTTTCCCTGGAATTGAGCCCTTCTTATCCATCACTGCAAACGAAAGCACGGGTAATTTGGAGTAATCCTTTAACTAAAGGTAAAAAATGTTATTGTGGGGTGCGGTTTTTGGATCTACATGATAAGAATCTCACAACATTGTACAGGGTAATTAATGATATAATCGATAAAAGGAAATCCTGTGAGCGCAGAAAAGGCCAGCGGAGGGAAAAAATAGCTCCAATTGATTTCCCGGAAAGAAGAAGAGTCGACCGAAGATTAAGGGTTAGCATTTTTAGAAAATGCGTTATGGCTCCTAGAGCCGACTTCCTTAGGGCCCAGGGAGTTTTCTTGAGAGAAGTTTCTTCCGTGGCTCAGCCAAAAATTATATTGAGAGGTCGGGAATTGATTATGTTCGGCTGCTGTAACTATCTTGGTTTAGCCACGCATCCGAAAGTAAAGAAAGTAGCAGTGGAAGCCCTTGAGAAATATGGGATGAGTACTTCGAGTTCAAGAATAGCAGGCGGGACAATGAAACTACACAATCTTCTTGAACAAAAACTTGCTGAATTTGAAGGAGGCGAAGACTGCATTACATATGACATGGGATATCTTGCTAATCTAGGGTGTATACCTGCACTGGTTACAAAAAATGATTTCGTAATCACCGACGCTAAATCTCATGCTAGCATTATCGATGGTTGTTTTCTTTCGGGTGGCACTGTGTTGGTCTATAAGCATAACGACATGCAAGACCTAGAAAAACAGCTAAAGAAATGTAAGTGGAAAAGCAACAAATTAATTGTTACTGATGGCGTTTTTAGTATGGATGGTGATATTGCCAGATTAGACGTGATTTATACATTGGCACAAGAACATAATGCAGCGGTTATGGTCGATGACGCCCATGCCGTTGGAGTACTGGGTGAGAATGGCACAGGAACATGCGAATATTTTAATTTGATAGGCAAAATTGACATAGTTATGGGGACCCTTAGCAAAGCCCTTCCTGGTCTGGGCGGATTTATAGTGGCCAGAAAGAAAATTATAGATTATCTCAAATATGCCAGTCGGCCGTTCATTTTTAACCTCAGTTTACCACCTTCTATCGTTGCCGGTCTTCTTGCGGCACTTGAAGTAATCAAAGAAGAGCCGGAATTAAGACAGAAATTATGGAGAAATGTGAGATATTTAAGGGAAAATCTGCAAAGATTGGGCTACAATACAGGTAACTCAGAATCAGCCATTATTCCTGTCGTCATAAGAGACGACACAAAAACCTGCCAGATGGCTAAATTGCTAGAAGATTTAGGAATTTTTGTAGACTCCATGGTCTATCCCGCAGTAAGGAAAAGAGAATCCCGGCTTCGCCTTACCCCTATGGCTACTCATTCGCCGGATGATTTGCAAAAGGCAATTAAAATCTTTGAAAAAGCAGGAAGGAAACTAGACCTCATTTAAGGAAAACTTGGTATGAAATGGATTGTTTTAGTAGGTGGCATAGCCAATTTTCTATTAGGGCTTCTTATTCTTAAAAAAGGCGCACCTATCCCCTTAAAAAAGCCTTTTACTATTTTCGCCTTTCTTACTTCTCTTTGGGTATTTAGTAACTTTATTTTTCTGGTATCTCCTTCTACTTTTTGGTTCAGAACCGCTTATGCCCTGGGAGCCTTAATTCCGTCCAGCGCATTAATTTGGGTTTTGTGCTTTTCTACCGGAAAGAAACCCTCTCTTTCATTGTCCTATATTGGCTACGGAATAGGGTTTTTATTTTTCACGCTATGCTATGTTAACAATATTTTTATTGCAGGTATCATTCCCCAAGTGAGCGGATTTAAAGAGAACTATGGCCCATTTTTTCCCGTTTATTCCATTTATATGTCTGGGATTCTCTTATATTTACTATATAGAATATTTCTTTGCTCTAGGAAATTCACAGGCATTAAAAGAGAACAAGCAAAGTATATTTTTCTTGGAGGGGCGACCTTTGCCATTATCTCGTTCGTAGTTAGTTTTCTTCTGCCTCTATTTGGCTATGCAAAATATGGTATTCTGGATAGTCCTAGTTCTCTCTTCTTTGTAGGTTTTACTGTTTTGGCGATTATTCAGTACCGCCTTTTAGACATCAATGTGGCCATTACCAGAGGAACTATATTTGCAGTAGTGTATGCCCTTGTTCTTGGCATTCCTATAGGAGTGGGGTACTGGGGTAGAACTTACCTTTCGGGCAGGATAGGAGTGAACTGGTGGCTTGTTCCTGTTGGCATGGCACTTCTTCTAGCCAGTTTAGGTCCGGCTATTTATGGTTTTATCCGTCGAAAAACTGAAGCTGCTCTGTTCAAAGAACGTCAAAGATACCAGGAGAATCTAATTGCGCTGGCAAAACAGATGACTTTGACCAAGGATTTGAGGAGTCTTCTGATTTTGATTATTCGCAATGTCACAAAGGAAATCGGAATTAGTTACGCTCGTATTTATTTATTAGATAATAAAGCCAATGAATATGTGCGAGAAGTCCATTATGGTAAGGAGAGGAGAAGACAGTTTGGAGATTCCCTACCTAATGAGGCTCCTTTAGTTCAGATGTTATACAGAAGTAGGGATATAGGGCCTCTTTTGAAAGAGGAAGTTATCAGCCATTTTCAGACCAGAGAGCCTGAACATCTGAAAGAAGTGGAAGCACAATTGAGAAGTATGGGAGCAGCAGTATTATTACCTGCTTTCATTGGTGAAGAACTGATTGCTTTTTTGGTTTTGGGAACAAAGCGTTCCAGAGAGATTTACACACCTGATGATTTAGGGATGTTTAAGATTTTAGCCGGGCAGTCTGCTTTAGCGATTGAGAATGCTCTATTCTATCAGGAACTCAAAGAGTCTCAATCGGCAATGGTTCAGGCATCCAAGCTCTCTTCCATTGGGGAGTTGGCTGCTGGTTTTGCCCATCAGATAGATAACCCTTTGGCGGTTATCAGCGCAGGATGTGAGTTGTG